>Ga0209337_1000059_pt1 | contig 92267 bp, 86 predicted proteins | sample LinPmetageLP53_FD_184044 | JGI IMG/M metagenome (GOLD analysis project Ga0209337, IMG submission 184044) | Marine viral communities from the Pacific Ocean - LP-53 (SPAdes) (version 2) | ecosystem: Environmental > Aquatic > Marine > Oceanic | place: Pacific Ocean | collected 2010-02-08
CCCATCAAAACGCAGACAACGATTTTTCCCGCTATCGCTACCGGGGAGAACCGTTGTTACTAATTTTGACGACCAGCAATGTGGGGCCCGTGTGAGCCGCGTCGTGCCGATGAAAAGACCTCTAGAGGGATGAACTGATTCGGTCAAGAGCGAGAATGCAGAAATATTGTTTCTTTTCTGCACGCCGCATTCCCTGCCCTCGTGCTGCCCCGCAAAGCCGGCCTACGGGCCCGCCTGCCCTGATCCGCCGGGCCGGTCAAACGATCAAAGCCACCCCTTATCGGGAACCGATAACCCAGGGCTCTCCACAGCAGCGCCGAGAACCCGGCCCCGTCTTCGAATCGAAGCGCTCGAAGAGCATCTCGCGCGTGGTTAGCGGCGCATCATATAGCAGGCGAGCGCTGCCGCTCCCAGTCCGCCGATAATATTGGCCGCAAGTTCCCCGGCATATATCGCGTCGGCACCCAGAACGGTGCCAGCCAGCCAGGCAAAAGGAACCATGACGAGGAAGACCCGCGCGGCGGACTGGCCCAGCGCCAGAGACGCCCGGTCAATCGCGTTAAAGGCTCCGTTGACCACCACCAGCACGCCATAGCCGGCAAATCCCCAGGCCGCGATCAGCAGATAGCGGCTCAACGCGTCCAGGACGGCAGCATCTTCGCTGAAAAATCCGCCGAGCCAGTCGCGGGCCAGCACCAGAATGGCGGCGACGAGCAATCCATAAACCAGGCAAAAGCCGATCGACTGCACCAGGGCCTTGCGCGCACGCCCGGTTTGGCCAGCGCCCCAATTTTGTCCGACAATCGCGCCGATGGAACTGGACAGGCCGAGCATCGGCACCACGGCGAAGCTTTGCAAGCGCCCGGCGGCACCGAAACCGGCCACCTCGTCCTGGCCGTAGCGAGCGAGAAAGGCGGTCAGGATCGACAGGCCGACCGGATTGATTGCATTGGACAGGGCCGCTGGCCCGCCGACCCTGATCAGCGACCCGACACCACTCGCCCAGCCGGCCGCCGTCAGGCAGGCCGGGTTGATTTTGATCTTGCTCGACTGGACAAAGCCAATCGCCAGCACCGTGCCGATCGCCCAGCCGGCAATCGTGGCATAGGCCGCACCGGCCACGCCAAATCCCTCAAACGAACCGACTCCGGTGATCAGGATCGGATCGAGAATCCAGTTCGCCCCGGCAAAGGCCAGCAGCAGCGCGGACGCGCGCTTAGCTGCGCCCTGCCCGCGAAGCACGCCATTGCCCCCCATGTTCACGAGCAACAGCGGAAAGCCCAGCGCATAAGGCGTCATATAGGCATCGATCAGCGGCAGCAGTTCATCATCCGCCTGCATCAGCTCAAACAGCGGGCCTTTCACCAGATAGAGCGTGGCCGCGACGAGCAGGCCGAAACCGACCGCCATCGCCATGCCCAGATTGCCAAGCTGCTGCGCTCGCCCCGGATTGCCCGATCCCAGCGCTCTCGACACGACCGAGCTGATCCCGGCAATCACGCCGACACCGAGCGAGGACAGCGCGATCGTGATCGGGAAGATGAAACTGACCGCAGCCAGTTCCCTGGAACCCAGCTGACCGATAAAATAGGCGTCGACAATGCCGATCGACATGATCGCGGCAATCCCGAACAGCATCGGCGCTGTTTGCCTGACCAGATGTCCGCTGATCGAACCGGTGGCAAGCTTGGCAGTGTCAGACATGGCGCTCTAATTCACGAGGCGGAGCGCTATGGCTATGCGCCCCTTGGAACAGGTTCTTCCACCGGCGCGGCAAAAGCGCTCAAGCGGCTTTCATGGCCGCAATCCACTGATCCACCCGCTGCTCCAATATGCCCAGCGGCAGAGCGCCGCCGCCCAGTACCACATCGTGGAACGTCCGGATATCGAACCGGTCGCCCAGCGCTTCCCTGGCGCGGGCGCGCAATTCGAGAATCTTGATCATCCCGATCTTGTAGCTGGTCGCCTGGCCCGGATTGACCAGATAGCGGCGAACCTCGGAGCGGACCGCGGCTTCGGGGATCGAGCTGTTGGCGAGAAAATAGGCCACCGCCTGCTCTTCGGTCCAGCCCTTGCTGTGCAGACCGGTGTCCACCACCAGCCGGATCGCCCGCCAGATCTCGCTGGTGAGCCGCCCGAACTCCGAATAGGGTTCCTGATAGCCGCCCATTTCCTTGGCCAGCGTCTCCGAATAGAGCCCCCAGCCCTCGCTATAGGCGGTATAGCCTGCCTGCGTGCGGAAGGTCGGGATACCGGTCAGTTCCTGGGCAATGGAAATCTGCATATGATGGCCGGGCAGGCCCTCATGATAGGCGATCACCTCCAGCGTCGGGATCGGCATCGCCCGCATGTCGGAGAGATGGGCATAATAGATGCCCGGCCGCGATCCGTCCGGCGTGCCGCTGCGATAATGCTGGGCGGCGCCATCGCGCTCGCGAAAGGATTCGACCCGGCGCACTTCGAGATCAGCCTTGGGCAATATGCCAAAATAGTCCGGCAGCCGCTTTTTGATCCCGGCAATATGCTCCCTGGCCGCCGCGATATACTGGTCCGCGCCCGCATCGTCGTCGGAATAATAGAAACGGTCATCCTCGCGGATGAACTTGAAAAAGGCCTTGAGGTCGCCGTCAAAGCCGACCTGATCCTTGACCGCCTCCATGTCGCCGCGCAGGCGGGCCACTTCCGACAGGCCGAGATTGTGGATTTCCTCAGCGGTCAGTTCGGTGGTGGTCTGGTTCGCCAGACGATAATTGTAGAAAGCCTCCCCGTTCGCCAGTGCGCCAACTCCCCTCGCGCCAGCGTCGCTATGGGGCAGATCGGCCTGGAACCACGCAATGATCCGCTGATAGGCCGGAGCGAAGGCGGAGGTCAGCGCCGCTTTTGCCTGTTCGCGCAAGACCGAGGCGCGCGCCGCGTCGATCACGCCGCTGTCCACCAGCCCCTGCAGCTTCTCCTCGGTCGCGGTCCAGATCGCGGAGGGTTCGCCCTCATCAAAAGGCGCGCCACTGATGATCTTGGTCGACTGGTCGATCACGCCTTCATAGGCAAAGCGCGGAGGCCGGGTGCCGGCCGCCGCATTGGCCTGCGCGCGCGCGAGCAACTGGTCGAGCGCCGTGCCGACACCGGACAGACGCTGGATGAAGGCCAGCATGTCGGCTTCGGTCTCGACCTTGTGCGTATTGATCAGAAAGGTCGGGAAAAAGGACTGCAGGCCATTATGCTGGTGCAGCACATAGCGGTTGGTCCGGAACGGCACGCCCGCCTCCTGCTGCTGCAGATTGTACAGCCAGATATCATAGGATGTCTTCGCTTCCGGCGACAGCCTGGCATAGTCGAAGCGGCTCTTCATCTCTTCGACGACGCCGCGCAGCCAGGCCAGTTCCCGTTCCGCGCCGGCTTCGCTGAAATCGTCGATCAGGCCATAGTCGGTCTTGCGCCCGATCATGGTCTGCTCGATCGGACTGAACTTCAGCTGTTCTTCATATTTTTCGTCGAACCATTTGTTGATCCGGTCGGTTTCGCTGGCCGCCGCCTGGGCTTCCAGTTCGGGAGCCGCCGTCGCCGGCGTCAGCGACAAAATGGCAAGACCGACCATCAGAAAAGAGCTGGTTAGAAAAAGACGTCTGCGCATAAAGATCATCCTGTTGCTGAGATTTGCAATAGAACCTCATCGCACAAGTCGCCGCATTTGCAAATGCATCTGCCCTTTCCCACAAAAAAGGGCCGGAAGTTTCCTTCCAGCCCTTTCTGATTGCGTGTCGGCTTGCGCCGGACGGTCGGGTTTAGAAGCCCATTCCGCCCATGCCGCCCATGCCGCCCATGTCGGGCATGCCGCCGCCAGCCTTGTCGTCCGATGGCAGTTCCGCCACGGCCGCTTCGGTGGTGATCAGCAGTCCGGCAACCGAGGAAGCGTCCTGCAGGGCTGCACGAACAACCTTGGTCGGGTCGATCACGCCAGCCTTGACCAGGTCTTCATAGACATCGGTCGATGCGTTGAAACCGAATTCCTTGCTCTTCTGGTCGAGCATCTTGCCGGCCACAACCGCGCCGTCAAAGCCCGCATTTTCAGCGATCTGGCGAACCGGAGCCTGCAGCGCACGACGAACGATGTCGATGCCGCGGGTCTGGTCGTCGTTGATGCCTTCGAGGCCCTTGAGTGCTGCGGTGGCATAGAGAAGCGCAGCACCGCCGCCCGGGACAATGCCTTCTTCAACAGCCGCACGGGTTGCGTGCAGCGCGTCGTCGACACGGTCCTTCTTCTCTTTCACTTCGACTTCGGATGCGCCGCCGACCTTGATCACGGCAACACCGCCAGCGAGTTTCGCCAGACGTTCCTGCAGCTTTTCCTTGTCATAGTCGGACGTCGTGTTTTCGATCTGGTTGCGGATCGCTTCCACGCGCGCCTTGATGTCGGCTTTCTTGCCAGCGCCGTCGACGATCGTGGTATTATCCTTGTCGATCGTGACATTCTTGGCTTCACCGAGCATGTTCAGCGTAACGCTTTCCAGCTTGATGCCGAGATCTTCCGAGATCATTTCACCCTTGGTCAGGATCGCGATATCTTCGAGCATCGCCTTGCGACGATCACCGAAACCGGGCGCCTTGACCGCAGCGATCTTCAGGCCGCCGCGCAGCTTGTTGACCACCAGGGTCGCGAGCGCTTCGCCTTCAATATCTTCGGCAATGATCAAGAGCGGACGGCCGGCCTGCACAACGGCTTCCAGAATCGGGAGCAATGGCTGCAGGTTGGTCAGCTTCTTTTCGTGGATCAGGATATAGGGATTGTCGAGTTCGGCAACCATCTTGTCCGGGTTGGTGATGAAGTAAGGCGACAGGTAACCGCGGTCAAACTGCATGCCTTCGACAACGTCGAGTTCGAAGTCGAGACCCTTGGCTTCTTCAACCGTGATCACGCCTTCCTTGCCGACCTTTTCCATCGCTTCGGCAATTTTCTCGCCAACTTCGCGATCGCCATTGGCGGAGATAATGCCAACCTGGGCGATTTCTTCGCTGCCCTTGACGTCTTTCGAGCGCTTCTTGAGATCCGCAACGACGGTCAGAACCGCCTGGTCGATACCGCGCTTCAGATCCATCGGGTTCATGCCGGCCGACACGGACTTCATGCCTTCCTTGACAATCGCCTGGGCGAGAACGGTCGCGGTGGTGGTGCCGTCGCCGGCCACATCATTGGTTTTCGATGCGACTTCGCGAAGCATCTGCGCGCCCATATTCTCGAACTTGTCCTTCAGTTCGATTTCCTTGGCAACCGATACACCGTCCTTGGTGATGCGCGGTGCGCCAAAGCTCTTGTCGAGCACGACATTGCGGCCCTTGGGACCGAGGGTTACCTTAACGGCGTCGGCCAGCGTGTTCACACCCTTGAGGATGCGCTCGCGAGCGTCGCGGCCGAATTTTACGTCTTTAGCAGCCATGTTAGTGTCTCCTGCTTAATTGATTGAAATTGTGATGAGGTAAGCGCTTATTTCTCGATGATGCCGAGAATATCGCTTTCCTTCATGATGATCAGCTCTTCGCCGTCGACGGTGACTTCCGTGCCGGACCATTTGCCGAACAGGATCTTGTCGCCTTTTTTGACGTCAAGCGCGGTGGACTTGCCATTCTCGTCTTTCAGGCCCGGGCCAACAGCCACGACCTTGCCTTCGGAAGGCTTTTCCTGGGCGCTATCCGGAATGATGATGCCGCCTGCGGTTTTGGAGTCCGCTTCAACGCGGCGCACCAGTACACGGTCATGCAATGGACGAAATTTCATAGATTTCCCTTTCTTGTCCAATCCAAATCTCTCCAGACCGGCGCGTTCGCTGCCGGTCGCAAGAGCAGAATCTGTGTGAATTAGCACTCTCTCCTTTCGAGTGCTAACGATGCTCATGTAGTGGCTATTCATCGGCGGTCAAGGGAAAGAGCAGAAAATAATTGATTCAATTTTTGTTGGATTTCCAAGGCATTGCGAATCAATTGCCTGACAATATCATGGCTGCGGAGGGGTGGTACAACCGGATCGTCCGCCCGCCGAACGCGTTTCCGGACGCGATTGACGGGCTCGCCCCTGCAACCGCCTGCAAAAAAGGAAATAGAATGTCCCTCCTTTCAAAACAACCGCCGCGGCGCTCACCGGCCATGCGAAACCGGTTTCCAAAAAGCGCTGATGCCGCTAAATTCCGTGGATGGCCGCTATCCCTGACCCTCCCGCTTCGTCGGCGGCTGTCGCGCCTCGCTCTTTGCCCCGATCAGGCGGCATAGGTCTCAAGCCGGTACATTATCACAATATGCTGGACGATGCCGCGACAGCCAGGCGCCCGTCCTGGGTCGAGGTTCATCCCCAGAATTATTTTGGCGATGGCGGTCCGGCGCACCGCTGGCTCAGCGCCATCGCCGAAGGTTTTCCGCTCAGCTTTCACAGCACCGGCCTGTCGCTGGGCAGCGCCGGCGGGCTCAACGTCGCTGATCTGGAAAAGCTGTCGGCGCTGTGCGATCGCTATCAACCGGCAATGGTGTCCGACCATCTGAGCTGGAGCGGCAACGCCCATGATCGCTACCCCGATCTGCTGCCCGTTCCCTATACCTGTGAAGCGCTTGCCCATGTCGCCGGCGAAATCGGCAAGGTTCAGGACCGGCTGAAGCGTCCGATCCTGATCGAGAATCCGTCGCGCTACCTGAACTATCGCGACGACGAGATGACCGAACCCGAATTCATCCACGCCCTTTGCCGAAAGGTGGGCTGCGGCCTGCTGTTCGATATCAACAATGTCGAGGTGAGCGCGACCAATGTCGATCTCGACATGGACGCCTATATCGATGCCATAGACCCGGCCATCGTCGGTGAAATCCATCTGGCCGGCCATGCCCGCGAAGATCATGCCAGCGGCCCGCTGTTGATCGACGACCATGGTTCGATGGTCAGCGACACCAGCTGGTGCCTGTTCCGGCGTTTTATCGCCCGCGCCGGTGCCAGACCGACGCTGATCGAATGGGACAGCAATATCCCCGAATATGAAGTGCTGATCGCCGAAGTCGCCAAGGCGGACATGATCTTGAACGGCACCGCGGCCAGCGAAGCAGACCATGCCCTCGCTCGCTGACAGTCAGGCCCGTTTTATCGCCTGCCTGCAAAAGGGCCCGGCCCATTTCCCCGCCGATCTGTTCGCCGGGAGCCGGGAGCGCGCTCTGCTCGGGCTGAAAGCTCATGCCAGCACGATTTCCCATGCCCGGCTGGTGGCGCTGGAACAGGCCTATCCGAAACTGCACGCGGATCTGGGGCATGAGCGATTCCATACCCTCTCCCGCGCCTATATCGAGCAGGACCATATTCTGGCCTGCGATATCAACGACATCGCCGAAGATTTTGCCGCGTTCCTGACCGCATCGGGCTGCGATAACAGCGCCATTGATCTGGCCCGCATCGAGTGGGCCTGGCTGGAGAGCTATCGCAGCGCCGAGGCCGAGCCGCTGCTGCTCGATGACATCTCGACCCTTGCCGAAGCGCAGCTTCTGGCCTTGCCGCTTGCGCCCCACCCGGCCTTGCGGCTGATCGCGCTGACCGGCCCGCTTTCGCCCGAACTGGCGGGCCTGGGCGACACAAATCCACGAGCGCTGATGATTGTCCGTCCGCAAGCCCGGATAACGATCCATCCTCTGACCGCAGAGGAACAGGCCATGGCCGAAAAAATCGCCGATGCGGTCACCATGGGTAACCTTTTGGGCCTTGCCCTCGAACTCGTTTCAGAAGCCAGTGCGATGCGGCATGTCCTGATGCTGATCCGGGCCGGCGCCATGATGCGAAACGAGGGGTAGCGGCATGCCAGACAGGCTAGCAAAACTGACGAACCGGCCGGGCTGACCCGTGATCGCAAGCGAGGAAACCTTCCGTCATCTGATGATCCGCGCGCAGGGCGGCGACAGGCTCTGCTATTCAACCCTCCTGGTCGAATGCGAAAAATGGCTGCGCCGCTATTTCGCCCGCAAGATCAGCCCGGCAGCGATCGACGATCTGGTGCAGGAGACCCTGATCTCGGTACACCGCAAGCGGGCGAGCTATGATCCGGCCAGGGCCTTCCTGCCCTGGCTCGCCGCCATAGGCCGCTACCGCTGGATCGACAGCCTGCGCAAGATTTACCGGCACGAGCATGGCCAGCTTTATGAAGACATGATCGCCGACCCGCAGGATGAGGATGTCGCCACCAGGGTCAGTCTCGAGCGCTTGCTCGGCATGATCCCGGCCAAACAGGCCGAGGTGATCAGCCTCGTCAAGATCGAGGGCCTGAGCATCATCGAGGCCGCCGCACAAACCGGCCAGTCGGAATCTCTGGTCAAGGTCAATATCCATCGGGGCCTGAAGAAAATGAGCGCCCTAATCGAGAGTGAGTGACATGAAAGGATCTGCAAATAGCCTGATCGAAGGGCTGGTCGAGGAGCTGGAACCAGTCCGGACATTGAAACCGAAAAGCGGGCTGGCGATCGTCGGCGGTCTCACTCTGGTCGCCGGGCTGATCGTCGCGACTGCGCTTGGTGTGCGCGATGACCTGATGACGGGCATGGCCGACGCAATGTTTTTCCTGCGCAGCGGCGTGCTGCTGATGCTCGGTATCGCCACGGCGATCACCGCGGTCAATATGGCCCGGCCCGGCGTCGGGAAATTGAGCCGCGGCTGGATCTGGGCGCTGATCACTGCTGCGCTGTTTCCGCTGACCGCCGCGATCATGAGCGCGATCGCCATGCCGCCGGTGGAGGCTCTGCGCCCGACGGAAGGACTGAAATGCCTGACCGTCAGCGGCATCGCCGCGCTGGCCATCGGCAGCGGGCTGACCCTCTGGCTGCGGCGGGGCGCGCCGACATCGCCGGAACGCGCTGGCTGGCTGGTCGGCCTTGCTGCGGGCGCGCTGGGTGCAGCGGCCTATAATCTCCACTGCCCGTTCAACGACATCTATTATATCGGCCTCTGGTTCACGATTCCCGTGCTGCTCAGCGCGATTGTCGGAAGGCTGCTCGTGCCGCGTCTTATCCGCTGGTAATATGGCGAGCCAATCCCATATAGAGGGGGCCAATCCGGTCAAAACAGGAAGAGATATATGCAATTTGCGCGTGCGGCGTGGAAATTTCTGGTCGCCATAAAGGATGGCATGGTGCTGATCGCCATGCTGCTGTTTTTTGGCGCGCTTTATGCCCTGCTGTCGTCGCAGCCGAACAGCGCCGCGATCCGCGACGGCGCGCTGCTGCTCGATCTGAATGGCGTGATTGTCGAGGAACCGGCTGCCCCGAAAATCGAAGATTTTCTGTCCGGCAGCAGCGACAGCCCCCGCGAATATCGGCTGCGCGATGTCGTTCATGCGATTGATGCCAGCGCTGCTGACGACCGGGTCAAGGCCATCGTGCTCGACCTTGGCCGTTTTGCCGGTGGCGGGCAGACCAGTCTCACCGATGTTGGCGCCGCGCTTGACCGGGCCAAAAAGGCAGGCAAGCCCGTCTATGCCTTCGCCAGCTTCTACAGCGATGACAGCTATCAGCTCGCTGCCCATGCCACGCAAATCTGGCTCGACCCGATGGGCGGGATCATCTTTGCCGGCCCCGGCGGCAACCGGCTCTATTACAAGGGCCTGATGGACCAGCTGGGCGTCACTGCCAATATTTACCGCGTCGGCACCTATAAAAGCGCGGTCGAACCCTATATGCGCTCGGACCAGTCGCCCGCCGCGCGGGAAGCATCCCAGGCCCTTTACGGCGTCCTGTGGGACAGCTGGCTCGGCGAAGTAACAAAGGCGAGGCCGCAAGCGGTCATCAGGCCGTTCGCCGACGATCCCGCCACTTTTGCCAGGACCGCCGGCGGCGATCTGGCAAAGGTCGCCATGCAGCAGAAGCTGGTTGACAAGCTCGGCGACAAGACCGCCTTTGATCGCTTTGTGGCCGAACAGGTCGGCACCGACGAGACCCCTTCGCCGGACAGTTTCAAAAGCATCGACTATGATGATTTTGTCGCGGCCAGTCCCGTGGACAGCGATGGTTCCCCCATAGGGGTGATCACCGTCGCCGGTGAAATCGTTGATGGCAAAACCGGTCCCGGCATGGCCGCCAGCGGACGCATTGCCGAACAGATTTACAAGGCTCTGGACGAAGACGAGATCAAGGCACTCGTCGTCCGCATCGATTCCCCCGGCGGGTCGGCCTTCGCCAGCGAGGAAATCCGGCTCGCCCTGCTCGAGGCCAGGAAAAAGAAGCTGCCGATCGTCGTATCGATGGGCGATGTCGCGGCCAGCGGCGGCTATTGGGTCGCCACCGCCAGTGACCATATTTTCGCCGAGCCGGACACGATCACCGGTTCCATTGGCGTCTTCGCGGTTCTGCCCAGCTTTGAAAAGGCCCTGGCAAAATGGGGCGTCACTGCCGACGGCGTACAGACCACTCCGCTGTCCGGCGAACCGAATTTCGTCGGCGGCTTCAGCGAGGATCTGAACGTCATCCTGCAGTCCGGTGTCGAAAACAGTTATGGCGACTTCGTCAAACTGGTCGCCGCCGCACGCGGCAAGACACCGGCAGAGGTCGATACCATCGGCCAGGGCCGCGTCTGGGATGGCGGCACCGCACGGCAACTCGGTCTGGTCGACGGCTTCGGCGGCATCGAGGATGCGCTGGCCGAAGCCGCCCGGCGCGCCGGCCTGACGGAAGGCGACTATCACCCGCAATATCTCGACCCGCAATCGCGCTTTTCCTGGATTCCCTTTGGCGGCATGCCCTTCATCCGGCAGAAAAATCATGCGGTGACCGGCATCGTCGGCTGGGCGGCACAACGGCAAAAGGCAATTGTCGGCCAGGCGCTGACCACGGCGCAGGGTCTGATGGCGCGCGAAGATGTGCAGGCTCTCTGCCTGGAGTGCGGCCCCGCTACCCGCCGGAACAGCAGCGCGTCCGCCCGCTGGATCGACCGGCTGCTGGCCTATTCCTTCTCTTCCGCTCCGCGATAGGCGGGCAGCGACAGGCCTTTGATGATAGCCAGAGCGCGCAGGGTGAAGCCGGCGACAAAGGCAATCAGGGCGGCGATGATCCCGGGTATTCCGGTTTGCGCCAGCAGCACGAAGGCAAAGGCGGCCAGCGCGCCTGCGGTGACATAGAGTTCCGGTCGGACAATGATCGAGGGTTCACCCGAAATCAGGTCGCGGATCACCCCGCCAACGCTGGCGGTGATCACGCCCATGATCGCGGCCGGCAGCGGATCGATGCCTAGCTGCAGCGCCTTGGCTGCCCCGAATACCGAATAGGCCGCCAGACCGATGGCGTCGAACCAGTCGACCGCCGCCGGACGCCAGATTTTGGCCGGGGTGATCCAGACGAGCAGGGCGATGCTCAGGCAGAGCAGTGGCACCAGCGTGTCCTGTACCCAGAAGACCGGGGCCCCGATCAAAAGGTCGCGCACGGTACCGCCGCCGACGCCGGTGACCAGCGCAAAAAAGGCAAAGGTCACCAGTGTCTGGCGGTTGCGCGCGGCGACCAGCGCGCCGGAAATGGCGAACACCGCGATCCCGAACAGGTCAAGCCAGCCAAGCGCGTTATAGAGAATCGCGGCGTTCAACGTGCGGCTCGCCGTTTGCGCCGATGCCGGGTGAACAGCATGACAAAACCCAATATGGAACCGGCCAGCGACAGGGCGGCAAACAGGATAAGGACGGGATGGCTGGTGTCCTCGCGATCCTGCAGATCCATGATATGCAGGCCCCACATGAAATCAAACGCACGCCAGAATCGGGTGCGCACGGACAGCAGCTCGCCGGTGTCGGCATCGATATAGAAACGCGCATCATCGTCGAACACGACCTGCCACGAGGGCCGGCCACTGCGCTGGTCCGCCGGCGCATCCTCTGCGGTGAACAAGGTGACCGACCGGATCGCCGCCTTGTCGGACCGGGCCGCGCGGGCCAAAGCATTGGCTTCGGCGCCCGAGACCGGTGGCAGCAGGGCTCCGGTCAGCGCATCGGCCCGGCGCTTGCCGCCATCGGCATAGGCAATCACCCAGAAGGGACCGGCACTGTTCTGCTGCAGGGTCAGGCTTTTCGCCTGTCGGCCCTCCAGCCTGGGCGCAACCGCATCGATTGCATCCAGCGCCGGGGCCTCGCTGCGCAGATGATTGCCACGCACCGTCTCGATCGGCTGCGCCACCATCAGCAGCCCGCTCGCCGTCCAGAGGATGATCGGCACCCCGATCAGCCAGCCCAGCCAGACATGCCAGCGCATCAGTCTATGGTGCTTCATACGGCGTGCTCCGACTGTTCCCCGGCGAAGGCCAGGGTCCGTCTCCCAATCGTTCCGATCAGAATTCTAGTTCGTTATCGACGTCAGGTCCCGTAATAAATATCCATTGCTCTTCGAAACAAGTCCGCGAGATGAATCCCCGCCTGCGCGGGGACACGATGCTTCATTTCTTGATTCCGAAGAACCTACATATGAATCGGCTTGCCCTGGACCGCCATCGCCGCTTCCTTGATCGCTTCCGAATGGGTCGGGTGAGCGTGGCAGGTATAGGCAATATCTTCCGAGGTCGCGCCGAATTCCATCGCCTGGGTAACCTGCGCGATCATCGTGCCGGCCAGCGACGAGATGATATGCGCGCCCAGCACCCGGTCGGTCTTGGCATCGGCGATGATCTTCACATAGCCGTCGGTGTCGCGGTTGGTCTTGGCGCGGCTGTTGGCGGCGAACAGGAACTTGCCGACCTTATACTCGGTGCCGCTGTCCTTCACCTCTTCCTCGGTCTTGCCGATGCTGGCAATCTCGGGATAGGTATAGACCACGCCCGGAATCAGGTCGTGGTTGATAATGCCCTGCTGACCGGCGATAAATTCCGCTGCGGCAATGCCCTCGTCCTCGGCCTTGTGCGCCAGCATCGGGCCCGGCGTGACATCGCCGATCGCATAGACACCCTCGACCTCGGTCTGGAAGTCATGGCCGACCTCGATCTGCCCGCGCTCGTTGGTTTCGACGCCGCTATTCTCCAGCGCCAGCCCGTCGACATTGGGCCGCCGGCCGATCGCGACCAGCACGACATCGGCTTCCAGCGTCTCGCTGTCGCCGCCCTTCGCCGGCTCCATGGTCAGCGTCGCCTTCTTGCCCTTGACGCTGCAGCCGGTGACCTTGGTCCCGGTCCTGATGTCAAAGCCCTGTTTCTTGAACAGCCGGTTGGCATCCTTGCGGATATCGCCATCCATGCCCGGCAATATCTGGTCGAGATATTCCACGACCGTCACCTTCGCGCCCAGCCGAAGCCAGACCGATCCCAGTTCCAGCCCGATCACCCCGCCGCCGATCACCACCAGATGGCCCGGCACCTTCGGCAGTTCCAGCGCGCCGGTCGAATCGACCACGACATGCTTGTCATTGTCGATCTCCACTCCGGGGAGCGGCGTCACCGACGATCCGGTCGCGATCAGAATATTCTTCGCCGTATAGCTCTTGTCGCCGACCTTGACCGTATGCGCATCCTCGAACGACCCGCGCCCCTGGATCCACTCGACCTTGTTCTTCTTGAACAGCATCGAGATACCGCCGGTCAGTTCCTTCACTGCCTTTAATTTCTCGGCATGCATCTGCTTCAGGTCCAGCTTGGCTCCGCTTAGCTTGACGCCGAATTTCTCCAGCGCCCCCGAATGGGCCTCGTGATAGAGTTCCGAAGCGTGCAGCATCGCCTTCGACGGAATGCAGCCGACATTGAGGCAGGTGCCGCCCAGCGTCTCGCGGCTCTCGATGCAGGCGGTCTTCAGCCCGAGCTGCGCCGCCCGGATCGCGGCGACATAGCCGCCGGGGCCGGAGCCGATTACCAGAAGATCATAGTCAAAATTGTCGGTCATATTCTACCTCTTTTGTGCTCCGGCCCCCGAGCCGGAGCCTTGGCGTCAGAACGCTAGATATCCAGGGCTCCGGGTCTTCGCCCGGAGCACAATATTACAAATCGATCAAAAGCCGTGCCGGATCCTCGATCGCTTCCTTGATCCGCACCAGGAAGGTCACCGCTTCCCGCCCGTCGATCAGCCGGTGGTCATAGCTCAGCGCCATATACATCATCGGCCGCACAACCACTTCGCCATCGACCACCACCGCGCGGTCCTCGATCCGGTGCAGGCCGAGCACTGCCGACTGCGGCGGGTTGATGATCGGCGTCGACATCAGCGAACCGAACACGCCGCCGTTGGAAATGGTAAAGGTGCCGCCCTGCATGTCGGCCATGGTCAGCGTGCCGTCCTTGGCGCGCTTGCCGAAATCACCAATCGTATTCTCGACATCGGCAAAGCTCATCGCCTCGGCGTTGCGGATCACCGGCACGACCAGCCCGTTGGGCGCGCTCACCGCGACCGAGATATCGGCATAGTCGTGATAGACGATTTCCTCGCCATCAATCTGCGCGTTGACCGACGGCACGTCCTTCAGCGCCATGCAGGCAGCCTTTACGAAGAAACCCATGAAGCCAAGCTTCACACCGTGTTTCTTGGCGAACAGGTCCTTATACTTGCCGCGCGTCTCGATCACCGCGCTCATGTCGACATCGTTGAACGTGGTCAGCAGCGCCGCCGTGTCCTGCGCCTCCTTCAGGCGCCGGGCGACGGTCTGCCGCAGCCGGGTCATCCGCACGCGTTCCTCGTTGCGGTGGCCGGACGGGGCAGCCGGCGCCGGTGATGCACTGCCGGCCGCGGCCTGCTCGGCAGCCGGAGCTTTTTGCGCACCGGATTTCACATAATCCTCGACATCCGCCTTGGTCAGCCGGCCGTCCTTGCCGGTACCGCTGATCTGGCTGGGGTCGACGCCATGTTCCAGCACGAGCCGGCGCACCGACGGCGACAGTGTGATCGAGGCATCGGGCTCGTCCGTCTTGCTCTCCGGCTTCGCTTCGGCCTTCGGCTCATCCTTGGCCTGGGCCGGTGCCGGGGCGGACTTGGCCGCAGAGCCGCTGCCGGCCTCGATCGTCGCGATCACTGCGCCAACCTCGACCGTGTCGCCGACCGCGACCTTGTGCTCGCCCATCACGCCGGCTTCCGGCGCCGGCACTTCCAGCGCCACCTTGTCGGTTTCCAGACTGGCGATCGGTTCATCGGCGGCGACCGCATCGCCCGGCTGCTTGAGCCATTCGCCCAGAGTCGCTTCGGTAATCGATTCGCCCAGTACCGGGACTGTTACTTCTGTTGCCATTTTCTATCCTATCAACTTCCGTGTTCCGCACTTGATGCGGAACCTGGTTCGTATGTCACTTTCCGTCCCGCCGGGCTCCGCATCAAGTGCGGAGCACAACGCCTTGTCCCTCAACTCGTCTTATGCCCCAGTGCCTCTGCGATCAGCTGTTCCTGCTGCTGCTTGTGCCGCGACGCCAGACCCGTTGCCGGCGAAGCCGAAGCCCCGCGTCCGGCATAGACCGGCTCGCCCGGCCCGACGTCCGCCTGCGCCAGGCAATCCTCCAGATAGGGCCTGACAAAATGCCAGCTGCCGTTGTTCTTTGGTTCTTCCTGCGCCCAGACCAAAGTCTCGAGATTGGTCATCCGCTTGAGACGGACCACCAGCGGCTCGCCGGGGAACGGATAGAGCTGCTCGATCCGGACGATCGCGGTATTCTTGTCGCCGGCCGCGTCGCGCGCCTCAATGAGGTCATAGGCGACCTTGCCCGAGCAGAGCACCAGCCGCTTCACATCCTTGTCGGCGGGCGGATTGGTGTCGGACAGGATCCGCATGAAATGCTGGTCGCCCTGGAAATCCTCCGCCTTCGACACGGCCATCTTGTGCCGCAGCAGCGATTTCGGCGTCATGATGATCAGCGGTTTGCGGAACGACCGCAGCATCTGCCGGCGCAGCACGTGGAAATAATTGGCCGGCGTGGTGATATTGGCGACCTGGATATTGTCCTGCGCGCACAGCTGCAGGAACCGCTCCAGCCGCGCCGAACTATGCTCCGGCCCCTGGCCTTCATAGCCATGCGGCAGCAGCATCACCAGCCCGTTGGCGCGCAGCCACTTGGCCTCGCCCGAGGCGATGAACTGGTCGATCATGATCTGAGCGCCATTGGCGAAATCGCCGAACTGCGCTTCCCAGAGCACCAGCGTTTTCGGATCGGCGCCGGCATAGCCATATTCGAACCCGAGCACGCCATATTCGCTGAGCGGGCTGTCGAGTACCTCGAAACGGCCATGGCGAACGGTGCTCAGCGGCACATATTTTTCTTCCGTCTTCTGGTCGACCCAGACCGCGTGCCGCTGGGAAAAGGTCCCCCGCCCGCTGTCCTGTCCGGACAGGCGGACATTATAGCCTTCCGACACCAGCGATCCATAAGCCAGCGCCTCGCCGGTCGCCCAGTCGAAATTCTCGCCGCTCTTGAACATCTGCGCCTTGGCTTCCAGCACCCGCCCCAGAGTCTTGTGGATATTGAGGTCCTCGGGAACGGTGGTCAGCGTCCGGCCGAGACTGTCGAACAGTTTCGGATCGATCGCGGTTTCGACATTGCGCCGCGCGCTCTCCGGATCGGCCGGAATATGCAGGCCCTGCCAGCGACCGCCAAACCAGTCGGCCTTGTCGGCCTTGTAGTCCGCCGCCGCCTGGAACTCGGTTTCGAGATGATCGGCAAAGGCCTTGCGGGTCGCATCGGCCCAGCCCGCATCGATCACCCCTTCCTCGACCAGCCGCGCTTCATAGAGCTTGCTGACCTTTGGATGTTTCTTGATCGCGGCATACATCAGCGGCTGGGTGAAGCTCGGCTCGTCGCCTTCATTATGGCCGAAGCGGCGATAGCACCACATGTCGATCACGATATCCCGGCCAAAGCGCTGGCGGAACTCGATCGCGATCTTGCAGGCGAAGGTCACCGCTTCCGGATCATCGCCATTGACGTGGAAGATCGGGGCCTGCACGCCCTTGGCGACATCAGACGGATAGGGCGAGGAGCGCGCAAATTGCGGGCTGGTCGTGAAACCGATCTGGTTGTTGATCACGAAATGGATGCAGCCGCCAGTATTGTAGCCGCGGATGCCAGAGAAGCCGAGGCATTCCCAGACAATCCCCTGACCGGCAAAGGCGGCATCGCCGTGGATCAGCACCGGCAACACCTGGTCATGCTTTTCGAGATCGTCGCGCGCGACCTGCTGGGCGCGGACCTTGCCGAGCACCACGGGATCGACCGCTTCCAGATGCGACGGATTGGGCACCAGGCTCATATGGACATTGATGCCGTCAAATTCGCGGTCGGAGGAAGTGCCGAGATGATATTTGACATCGCCGGATCCGCCGACATCTTCCGGGTTGGCCGATCCGCCATGAAATTCGTGGAAGATCACCTTGTAGGGCTTGGCCATCACATTGGCGAGAATGTTCAGCCGGCCGCGGTGGGCCATGCCGTAGACAATGTCGCGAACCCCGGCCTGGCCGCCATATTTGATGATATTTTCCAGCGCCGGCAGCATCGATTCGCCGCCGTCGAGGCCGAAGCGCTTGGTACCGACATATTTCTTGCCGAGGAAATTTTCATATTCCTCGCCCTCGATCACCTTGTTGAGGATCGCCTTCTTGCCTTGTGCGGTAAACTGGATCGCGGCATCCTTGCCCTCCATCCGGTCCTGCAGAAAGCGCCGTTCCTCGGTATCGGCAATATGCATATATTCCAGGCCCACAGAGCCGCAATAATTGGCCCGCAGCACCGCCTCGATCTCGCGGATCGACGCCGTCTCGAAACCGAGCACGCCGCCGAGATAGACCGGCTTGTCCATCTCTTCGGCGGTAAAGCCGTGAAATTCGGGAGTCAGGTCGGCCGGCTCCTCGAGCTTGGAAATACCGAGCGGATCGAGATTGGCACCCAGATGGCCGCGCACCCGGTAGGTGCGGATCAGCATCATCGCCCGGATCGACTTTTCCGCCGCCTTGGCGACCTGGTCCTCGGACATGGTACCGCCGGCCTTCTCTGCCGCCGCCTTGATCTCGATCCCCATCTTTGTCGGATCGAGCGCGCTGTTCAGCTCATCGGCTTCGTCAACCGGCCAGTGCTTGCGCTGCCAGCTCGGCCCCTGCTCCGGCTCCGCGCCAATAAATTCCTGCTGTTCAAAACCCATAATAACTTGCACTCCACTGTGCCTTTGTGCCGCGCGGTGCCCCTGCGAAGGCAGGGGCCCATCTCCAAATCTCTCGTCCCATCACAAGCGCCGTTTACTGCGATCAGATTCGACAGAGCGAAAACGCCACCAATCTGTTTTGCCGTCCATTCCCGTGATGGACCCCTGCCTTCGCAGGGGCACCAAGAGCCAGCAGCCCGTTCACTTCACAATCTCGAACCACAAATCCCGCCAGTCGGGATTTTCTTCTTCGATCCGCTTGATCTTCCAGTCACGCTTCCACTTCTTGATCTGCAATTCCGTCAATCGCGCCTCGTCAAGATCTTCATAGGCTTGAAACCAGACCAAAAGCTTGCAACCATGCTCTTTTGTAAACCCGTCGATCAGCCCGCTCCGATGCTGATAGGTACGATTAACCAGGTTACTGGTGGATCCGGTATAAATCGCTCCATGTTTCCGGTTTGCCATAAAATAGACAAATCCGGGTTTCATGTTTCCCTCCGTTTCAGTGCCCCTGCGAAGGCAGGGGCCGATCTCCAACCCTTGCGTCTACAGGGACCCTCTCGAGATGGGTCCCCGCCTTCGCGGGGACACAATTACTTCTCGACAAAACTCAAACCCTCTCCATCAACATCGCGTCCAGCGTGATACCCAGCTCGCTCGGCGAAGGCGAAACCCGGATACCGGCCGCTTCCATCGCCGCGATCTTGTCTTCCGCGCCGCCCTGGCCGCCGGAAACAATCGCGCCGGCATGGCCCATGCGGCGTCCCGGAGGCGCCGTCAGACCAGCGATAAAGCCAACCATCGGCTTCGAACGGCCCTTCTTGGCTTCGTCAGCAATGAACTGCGCAGCTTCTTCTTCGGCGCTGCCGCCGATTTCACCGATCATGATGATCGACTTGGTTTCATCATCGGCAAGAAACAGTTCCAGCACGTCGATGAAATTGGTGCCGTTGACCGGATCGCCGCCGATGCCGACCGCCGTGGTCTGGCCGAGGCCAACCGCCGTCGTCTGGTGCACGGCTTCATAGGTCAGCGTACCGGAGCGAGAAACAACGCCGACCGAGCCCTTTTTGAAGATGCTGCCGGGCATGATGCCGATCTTGCATTCGCCGGGAGTCAGAACGCCGGGGCAGTTCGGGCCGATCAGCCGCGACTTGCTGCCCTGCAGCGCGCGCTTCACGCGCACCATGTCGAGCACGGGAACGCCCTCGGTGATCGCAACAATCAGCTCGATCTCGGCGTCAATCGCTTCGAGGATCGAATCCGCTGCAAATGGCGGTGGAACATACACCACCGAGGCAGTCGCGCCGGTGGCTTCCTTGGCTTCCGCCACGGTGTTGTAGTTCGGCAGACCAATATGGGTCGTGCCACCCTTGCCCGGCGTCACGCCCGCAACCATCTGCGTGCCATAAGCCAAAGCCTGCTCCGTGTGGAACGTGCCGGTGTTGCCGGTCATGCCCTGGGTGATCACCTTGGTGTTCTTGTCGATTAAAATGCTCATTCTATTTCCTCGTTATTCCAGCGAAAGCGGGAAGCTCTATTCCCGGCGCGCTGCATTATCGCATGAAATCCCGGCATGCACCGGACAATGTTGCTTAGGCCAGTGAACTGTCCAGCGCCTTGCACGCTTCCAGCAATTCCTTCACCGCATCGACCGACACATTGAAATTACCCTGGGCTTCCTCGCTGAGTTCGATCTCGATGATCTTCTCGACGCCGTCCTTGCCGATGATGCACGGCACGCCGACATACAGATCGTCGACGCCATATTGGCCGGTGAGATGGGCGGCTGCCGGCAGCACCCGGCGCTTGTCCTTGAGATAACTTTCCGCCATCATGATCGCGCTGGTCGCTGGCGCATAATAAGCCGAGCCATTGCCGAGCAGCTGGACAATTTCGCCGCCGCCGCCGCGGGTCCGCTTGACGATCGCGTCGATCTTGTCCTGCGTGGTCCAGCCCATCTTGATCAGATCGGGGATCGGGATACCGGCGACCGTCGAATAAGCCGGAACGGGAACCATGGTATCGCCGTGGCCGCCGAGAACGAATGCGGTGACATCTTCGACCGACACGTTGAATTCCTCGGCGAGGAAGTGGCGGAAGCGGGCGCTGTCCAGAACGCCGGCCATGCCGACGACCTTGTTGTGCGGCAGTCCGGAAAATTCGCGCAGGGCCCAGACCATCGCGTCGAGCGGGTTGGTGATGCAGATGACAAAGGCGTCCGGCGCGTGGGTCTTGATGCCCTCGCCAACGGCCTTCATGACCTTCAGATTGATGCCAAGGAGATCGTCGCGGCTCATGCCCGGCTTGCGCGGCACGCCTGCGGTCACGATGATCACATCGGCGTCGGCAATATCGGCATAGTCGCTGGTGCCCTTGAGATTGGAGTCAAACCCGTCAACCGGAGCGGCCTGGCTCAGATCGAGCGCCTTGCCCGCCGGCATGCCCTCGGCAATATCAAACAGGACAACATCGCCCATTTCCTTGGAAGCTGCGAGGTGGGCGAGCGTGCCGCCGATCATGCCTGCGCCGATCAGCGCAATCTTGTTACGGGCCATGTAAGAAATTCTCCTGAAATAGAGTCGAAAAGGATATTATGGGCCGGATTAGGCCCCTAAAATGACAATTTCAACCGGATAAAGCAGCATTTTGGCCGCTATCTTTGCAATTGGTTCGCAGTAGCAATAATGAGCTGTCCCTTTCATTATACTTAACCAGCCTTTCGTCATCCTGAACCTGTTTCAGAACAATGTACGGGAAGAAACTGCCAGAAACCGCAAGGCCGGTTCCGGATAGCGGCAATCACCTAAACATGCTTCCAGTTCTTCCAGTTTTTGACTTCCCAAACCCCCGCCCCCTTGCCATGATGCCAGAAAAAAGAGGATGCAACATGCTGACAAAAGGCGACGAATATCCGCTGCACCAGACGCCGGAACCGATGGCTTTGTCCGGCGGCAACCGCAATTTCTATGACCGCTATTTCTTCAACGGCTACAGCGCCGACGGCAAAATCTTCTTCGCCGCCGCCCTCGGCATCTACCCCCAGCTCGATATCATGGACGCCGCCTTCTGCGTCTCAATCGGCGGCAAGCAGCACAATCTGCGCGCCTCGAAAAGAATGGGCAGCGAGCGGCTCGACCTGACCGTCGGACCGATCACCGTCACCATCATCGAACCTCTTGAAAAGCTTGGTCTTACCGTCACCGGCAACGACAGTCCCCTCACCGCCGATATCCGATTTACCGCCCGCCACCAGCCGATCGAGGAACCTCGCTTCACTCGCCGCGACGGTCCCCGGCTGATGATGGACTATACCAGACTGACGCAAAATGGCGACTGGTCGGGCACGATCACAGTCGACGGGCAGGACATTGATATCGCGGGATGCCAAGGTACCCGCGATCGCAGCTGGGGCATAAGGCCAATCGGCGCAGCGGACTCGCAGCCACCGCCAGCCGGCACCTTTCCGCAATTCTGGTGGCTCTGGACCCCACTCAATTTCGACCGGCACGCCTGTTTCTTCCACAGCAATGATGACGGCGAAGGCCTGCCCTGGAACCGCCGCGGCGTGGTCGATGCGATCTCCGGCGAGGCAAAGGAATTCGAGCCCGAAACCATCGAGCTCAGCTATAATTCGGGCTCCCGGCGGATCAGGCAGGTCGCGCTCGACACCGGCAACGGCCAGCTCCGCATCACCCCCCGCACCGGCGACGCGGCGCGCACCTTCTACATGTCCGGCCTCGGCTATCTTCACCCGCTGTGGGGCCACGGCATGGATCATGGCAAGCTGGAGACCGGCTACGATGTCATCACCCTCGATCCCACCCCGGCAATCGACATGACCACCATCCATATCCAGGCGCTCAGCGATGCCGTGCTGACCGTGGATGGCGAGGAACATCATGGCATCGGAGTCGTCGAGCAGCTGTTTATCGGCCTCCACGCGACCAGCGGCCTGACCGGGCTGATGGATCCTGCCCCGTGAGCCGTGATTTCCCGATCAGCCCGGAGGAATTCGAGAAGCCGTTTCTCGAAGCAGTTTTCGATGCGCCCCCTGGATCGCTGCGCTCGATCCGCCACCAACCCGTCGGCACCGGCCAGGTCTGCGACAGCTACCGCTTCACCTGCGACTGGGCGGGCCGGGAAGGCCCGGACAGCTTCATCGCCAAATGCCCGAGCGTCGATCCGGTCAGCCGGGGCGCGGCGGCGATCTTCCATCTCTACGATATGGAGGTCGGCTGGTACCGCGATATGGCAGCGGGCTTCGATGTCAGCTGCCCGAAATGCTATCATGCAGATATTACCGGAAATGAGCAGGAATTTGTCCTCCTTCTCGAGGATATGACACCTGCCGCACAAGGTGATCAGCTGGCTGGGGCCTCTCTGCTTCAGGTCGAAAGCACGTTGGCGGCCGCAGCGGCGCTGCACAATGTCCGGCCATCCCACGGCTTCGAACCCTATCGATGGCTGCACCATGGCGCGGGCAACAGTGATTTCCTGCAGAACAGCCTGCCTGCCGGCTATCCCGCCTTCCGCGAACGATTCAGCGATCTGCTGTCATCCGACATATTGGATCTCGGAAAGGAACTGATCGCCCGGCTCCCCCGCTATATCGCGCACGCGCCATCGGAACAGACCGTCACCCACGGCGACATGCGCCTCGACAATATTCTTTTCCACGCCGACGGACGGATCGCTGCGCTTGTCGACTGGCAGACCTGTTCGCTCGGCAATCCGGCCAATGACGTGGCCTATATGATCGGCACCAGCTTCGCCGATCCCGCTGACCGGCAGCACCACGAAGAGCGGCTGGTCTCAGACTATCTCGACGCCCGGACAGCGGCACCAAACTTCGAATCTTTCTGGCAGGACTATCGTCGCCACGCCTTTTCCGGTTTCATCATGGCGATCAATGCTTCGCTGCATGTCGAGCAGACCGAACGCGGCGACCGGATGTTCGCCGCGATGGCGGAACGCCCGGCCCGGATGGCGCTGGATCTGGACAGTCTGAGCTTGATCTAGCCGACGCCGGAGCGCCAGGAAATACGGTGAACCTGCGAGACCTCCGCATCAGGGGCGGAGCAGCTCTCCCTCACCATGGCCCAGTGCCAGATATTCGTCGGACTGCATCTCGATCAGGCGAGACGCCGTTCGTTCGAACTCAAACGATCCATCGCCTTCCGGATATAGCGAGTCCGGCTCGGCCTCCGCACTCGCCAGCAACTTCACCTTATATTCGTACAGGGCATCGACCAGAGTGACAAAACGCGCCGCCTCGTTGCGGTTGTCCTTCGACAGGCGCGGGATGCCTACAAGTATCACCGTGTGGAAATGCCGGGCGATGCTGAGATAATCCTGCGCACCCCGCGCCTCAGCGCAAAGCCGCTTGAAAGAGAAGACGGCGACGCCCTTCAGCGATTTCGGCACATGCAGGCTGCGTCCGCCCGGTACGATCAATTCCTCGCTCGGTACATTCGCAGCATCATCGGGCGAATAATCCGTCAGCCGGAAAAACGTCTCCCGCAAGGCTTCCGTGGCAGCCTCACCATTGGGTACATGCCAAAGATCGGCGTCCCCAAGTCGCTCCCGCCGATAATCGGTGGGGCCATTCAGCGAAACCACTTCCAGCCGTGTTTTCAGCAACTCGATGAATGGCAGGAAATGCTCGCGGTTCAGGCCATCCTTGTAAAGATCATCGGGCGGACGGTTGGAAGTCGTAACAATTGCAACCCCCGCCTCGACCAGGGCAGTGAACAGCCGCGACATGATCATCGCGTCGGCGCTGTTGTTCACTACCATTTCGTCAAAGGCGAGAAAACGGGCCTCGCTTGCGAGAGCAGCCGCTACCGGCAGGATAGGGTCACCCAGTTCCTTCTTGCGCTCCTCGCGGATCCGGGCGTGTACATCGAGCATGAATTCGTGGAAATGAGCGCGCTTCTTCCGCTCGACGGCCAGATTATTGTAAAACAGGTCCATCAGCATCGACTTGCCGCGCCCGACCCCGCCCCACATATATACCCCTTTGGGAGGGGCGGGCTTTTTGCCGAATGTGCGCCACAAAAGGCTCCCGCGCGGCGGAACCGCCTCCAGCTCTTTCTGCAGACGGGCGAGGCTTTGCGCGCAGGCTTCCTGATCGGGATCGGGCCGGAGTTCCCCTTGCGCAATCAGAGCCTGATAGCGCTGATAAAATTGACTCATTGCAGATCGGTTTTCTGGTTCGGCGCCTTTTTCACGATCGCGGTGAAAGAGGCCATATTGTCCTCACCCGTGTCACCCTGCACCACCAGCCCGCGCATGAACAGGAAGCGTCCGGTTTCTCGAGCGATTTCCACCCGCGCTTCGAGCGGTTCGCCCAGCCTGGCGCCACCGATAAAATGAGTCTGCAATTCCATCGTCACCGCATAGCCGGACGGCCCCAGTTCCAGCACCCGCATGGCCGCAAACAGCGAACAGTCGATAAACCCCATCATCGTGCCGCCATGCACCGCATTCCCAAGGTTGCGGTGTTTGCGCTCGGGAAACATGCGGACCCGGGCGATATTCTCACTCACCCCGTCGCCGCCACGCCGGACAATCATCTGGCCAAGGAAGCTATTGTAACAATGGGGATCATTCAGCACCCAGCTGTTCCAGCCCGGGTTGGCCGGGTCAGGATCGCTTATGACAAAATTGCGCTCGGGTTCGGCCATCAATGCTCGCCGGTCGTCAGATTTCGCGGGAGGCGGTCATCTTCTTGATCTCGGCGATCGCCTTGGCCGGGGACAGGCCCTTGGGACAGGCATTGGCGCAGTTCATGATCGTATGGCAGCGATAGAGCCGGAACGGATCTTCCAGCTCATCGAGCCGTTCACCGGTCATTTCATCGCGGCTGTCTGCGAGCCAGCGATAGGCCTGCAACAGGATTGCGGGGCCCAGGAACTTGTCGCTGTTCCACCAGTAGCTCGGGCAGCTGGTCTGACAGCAGGCGCACAGGATGCACTCATACAGGCCATCCAGCTTATTGCGGTCTTCCGGAGATTGCAGCCGTTCCTTGCCCGATGGTGTCGGCGTGACTGTTTTCAGCCATGGCTGAATCGAGGCATATTGAGCGTAAAAATGGGTAAAATCCGGAACCAGATCCTTGATCACTTCCATATGCGGCAGCGGCGTAATGGTAACCTTGTTGCCGCAATCCTCGATCGCGGTGGTGCAGGCCAGGCCGTTTTTTCCGTTGATGTTCATCGCGCAGGATCCGCAAATGCCCTCGCGGCAGGAACGGCGGAAGGTCAGCGTCGCATCCTGTTCCGACTTCATCTTGATCAGTGCGTCAAGCACCATAGGTCCGCATTCATCGGTGTCGATTTCAAATGTATCATACCGCGGATTTTCGCCGGTATCCGGGTCATAGCGGTAAACTTTGAACGGCCGCTTCTTCCCGCCGGTCAGCGCTTGGTGCAACTCACCCGTTTTGCGGATCTTGCTATTCTTGGGGAGGGTAAAAGTGGCCATGTCTGTCGGATTCCCTTGTTCTGCGGATCGGCATAACCAAGAAGTGCCTCTATCTCAACCGTTTTGCGCTGCAAAAATGACTGTGTGGCTTTCAATCGCCGCAATCAGTGGTGACGGTCGAAAAAGGCAACCATATCGTCGAGCACCGGTGCCTTGTACCGAAACGGCTTGGCGACTGCCATCATGATCTCCAGATGATCGACACCGGGATATTCGACATATTCCGCTTTCCCGCCCGCTTCGCGTATCCTGTCGCGCAATATCTTGCTGTTGCGGGGCCTGACCTGAGTGTCATCACTGCCGCTGGAAAGCCACAGGGGCGGTGCATCCGGGCGGACAAAATTGACCGGCTGGGTCATTCTCGGGTCCGGATAGTCGCCAAAGCTCTGCTTGGAGGTCTCTGAATCAAACGGATAGAAATCATAGGGTCCGGCCAGCGCTGCGACGCCGCGGATCAGGTCGGGCGACTTGCCCTCGCGACCCAGCCACTGCGCGTCAAGCGCCAGCATCATAACGTTATAGGCACCGGCAGACTGGCCTGACAGGAAGATACGCTGTGTATCCCCACCATATTGGCCGATATTATCATCCACCCAAGCCAAGGCCTTGGCACTGTCTTCAAGGAAGCCGGGAAAGCGTGTGTCCGGAAAGAGACGATAGTCCGGCAACACGACGATATAGCCGCGACTGGCCAGCGCCCGGCCTGCAAAGGCATATTGGTCCTTGGCCCCGTCGCGCCAGCCGCCGCCGTAGATAAAAACAACCACCGGAAGCGGATCGGTGCCGGCGTTTTGCGGAGTCCAGATATTGAGCCCCAGGCCCAGTCTCTCATCGTAAATCTGGTCCTGGACCAGCAACTTGGCATTGCTGTCGCCCGGGAAGACATTATTGACCATGTCCAGTTGCTTGGGTCCCGGCTGCAGGAAAAACCACCAGGAAAATCCTCCCGTGGCAAGCAACACGGCCGCAATGAAGACAAGCCACTTCATGGGCGAACCCTCGCCACTCGCTCAGGCACTGGCAATGGCGGTCCAGTCGATTGGCTGATGGCGATCCAGCGCGGCATCGGCAGCAGGCATGGGATATTTCAGCCCGTTGCCGCAGTTGAACAGCACCGCCCGGTCGGACTTGTCGATCAATCCCTCTTCCAGCGCCTGCAGATAGGCCGCAGCGGTGGCTGCGCCTTCAGGGCAAAGGAGCAGACCGTCTTCCTGCCCAATCCTCTGTTGCGCCGCGATGATCGCATCATCCTCAACCGCAATCGCAAAGCCGCCCGAATCGCGCACCGCCTGCAGGATCAGAAAGTCACCAATGGCCACCGGTACCCGGATGCCCGCTGCCACAGTAGACGCATTTTCCCACAGGGGCGCATGGTCCAGGCCCTTTTCCCAGGCATCGACAATCGGCGCACAGCCCGTCGCCTGTACCGCCACCATCCGCGGCCGCTTCGAGCCGATGAAGCCGATCTCCTGCAGTTCGTCAAACGCCTTCCACATGCCGATCAGGCCGGTACCGCCACCGGTCGGATAGAAAATCACATCGGGCATTTCCCATCCCAACTGCTCCGCCAGTTCCAGGCCCATCGTCTTCTTGCCCTCGATCCGATAAGGCTCTTTCAGCGTCGACAGGTTGAACCAGCCCATTTCCGCCTCACCGTCCGCGACAATCTTTCCGCAATCGTTGATCAGCCCGTTGACGCGCCACACTTTTCCCCCTTGCAAGGCAATTTCCCGGACGTTCACTTCCGGTGTATCATCCGGACAGAAAACAAACGCTTCCATCCCGGCGCGCCGGGCATAGGCAACCATGGCCGCTCCCGCGTTGCCATTGGTCGGCATGGCGAGCCGGGTCAGGCCCAGTTCCTTCGCCATCGATACCGCCATAACCAGCCCGCGGGCCTTGAACGACCCCGTCGGCAACCGCCCTTCATCCTTGACGATCACATGCGACCCCAGGGAATTGTCGAGCGAAATCAGCGGTGTCATGTCCTCACCCAGCGAGACAATGTTGGAGGCGCTGGCAACCGGCAACAACTCTCGATAACGCCAGAGGTCGGCAGGCCGCTCAGCCAGTTTTTCCTTGGTCAGCGTTTCGGCCACCGCCGCCAGATCATAGCGCACCAATATCGGCGCACCCGCGGGTGACAGGTTCTGGATGGTACCTGCGGGCAAGAGCCCGCCCGTTTTGGAACATTCAAGATGGGTGACGAAATTGGTGATCTCGGCGATGCGATTGTCTTGTTTCATAGTGTCTTGCTAGCAGCCAACGCCCGACAATCCACCTCAAATTTGCATTGCTCGGATTGCTAAGCGATCAGGCCGTTGCGCTTCAATCCTTCCGCGAGGATCGTTTCGAGCAACTGGGCATGACTGAACCCCGCTGCCGCCGCTGATTTTGCCACTACCTTCTCAGACCACAGGTTGCAGTTCAAATTGATCTCGATAAAATTGATCTCGCCGGTTTCCCTGTTCAGCCGGAATTCGATCCGGCCATAATCGAACGGTTCAAATTCGCGGGCAATTTTTTCGGCCATGGCCTGCATTTTCGGAGCCAGTTCCGGGTCGTCAAACCGCTTCAAGGTCGCTTTTTCCGTATTCGGCACCAGATCCCGCTTCTCATAATAGGTCCACAATTTCTGTGTATCTTCTCGCTCATAGATCAGCATGGGCAGGGCCTTTGGGCCCCCTGAGCTGATAAATGCAGCCTGCACATCATAACCATCGAGATAAGGCTCGACTATGGCGTCATGTCCCTGCTCATGAATCCCAGCCACTGCGTTCGCGACTCCAAACCAGTCGAAAGCATCCGAGATGGCCCAACTTGCCGAACTCGCATTGGGCTTGATCACCCAGCGCTCTGCGGCTGGACAGTCCGACTCATTGACCGGCGCACCCCGGCGATAGCAAAACCATGGCGCGGTCGGAACACCGGCATGTGTCGCCACAAGCTTGGAAGCCGACTTGTCATCGCCCAAACCTCGCATGAAGGGCATGGCTCCGACATAGGCAATATGGTGCATGTTGCAGAGAAGCGGTATCAGGATCTCACTGTTCACAAAACCGCCGCGGTTGAGCAACGGAAAAACAAAGTCCACTCCCGGATGGTTGAACAGAATTTCATAATTGTCGGCAACCGTCAGATTGATGCCCAGGCTCTCCAGACTGGTTCGCACCTCGTGATGGTAGATGGCATGATTGCCATCTTCGGGATGCATCCCGCCGCCCCAGAGGGCGTGTTTTGCGAGATATAGGAATTTCAGTCGCGCCTTGGCTTCATCAGGAATCGAAAGCGGCCTGATATCGAGTGTTTGTGAGATCATGCTGTTATTCTTGGGTATAGATGGGAATATAATTTACGGATCCTTGTGGAATCAATCATATTTTTAGGTCTTGAACCCGGTTTTCAAGGATCGCCTCAACAATCCGGTAAGTGCGGTCGTTGTCGACATCTATAGCCTGAGTCCCATCGCTTATGGGCGCCTTTCGGATGTCGATTCCAAAGCGTTTCGACATGCGTCGGAAGGCATCGTCAATGCTGACCCAGCCGAAGCGCATTAACAGGATATTGAACAGCCCAAAGGCGTTCACAAGGCGCCTGGGATGGTTCATGAACTGCCCGCCTTCACGAAATATTTCCACCGCATTCAAAGCTTGCCGATCTGCAATTCCATATAGGTTGCAATTGGCATAGCCATTGTCCCGGAACTCGTAGAAGAAGCGCTGGGCCGCCGGGTGAACGCTGCGAACATCATCCTTAATGGCCAGAGCGGCGACGGCGTCAGCACCTGCAGCCATCGCATTCATCACGCCATCGATACTGTCCTGTTTGATGAGCACATTATCTGCGGTCGTGATTACGAAGGGCGCGTCGCCCTGCTCACAACCGAGTAGCACGCTGCCGGCGATATTGCTGTCTGATGCAATGAAATGCACGGGCCTGTCTTCACTTGCGAAATGTTCCGCAATCTCCCGCACAGCTGGCTCCCCGTCGGGTTCGATCAAAATATATACAGCTCTGCATCCAGGGTGCGAGGTTACGGACGCCAATGTCCTGGCGATCAGCGGTTCGCCGACGATCGGGACCAGACATTTATGGCTGACGCCATGGGCTTCTGCGAGCGGATTGGTTGTACCTGCCCGTTGCGCTGCAAGCAGAATCAAATCAAATTGAGGGCTCATGCGATATTTGTGACGAGTGGATGTGAATTTTTCAAGACACTCGCGGCAACAGAAATATGGAAATATCTGGATATTAGGATAAGGACAGGCTCAATCGCCGGAACCTATATTCGAAAAGTTGAAACCTGTGCCGCGAAACATTCTATCCAGATGGTCCAGCAGCGAGGATTCTCTCGTCCGCGTATTTCGCAACAGCAGTTGGCTGTTCTCTGCCAAGGGCGTCGGTGCGATTCTCAGCATTTTCTATCTTGCCATCCTGACCCGCTCATTGGGCGTCGCCGGCTTCGGCGAATTCATGGTCATTGTCGGTGCAATTCAGGTGCTGACGGCCATCCTGAAGCTCCAGACCTGGCAAGCGGTTGTGCAATTTGGCGTGCCCTATCTGCTTGCTGGCCAGCAGCAGGCCTTTCGAAAATTATCCACACAGAATTTCTGGATCGAATTCATCGGCGGACTGGCTGCTTGTGGAGCCCTGTGGCTGATGCTTCCCTATGGCGCCGCAGAATTCGGCTGGAGCAAGCCGGTGGAGCAGGCAATCATGGGTTATGGCGTCATCGTCTTCCTGTCGGTTCGTTCTACGCCAACCGGCATATTGCGCGCCCAGGACCGCTTTGGCGGCAATGCCTTCGGTGATGCGATCATCCCGATTGTCCGGTTCATCGGCGCTCTGGTCCTTTTCGTGACACTGCCGTCGATGACAGGTTTTTTGATCGTGTGGGGCCTGTCCGAATTTGTCAGCTTCGTGGTGATGTGGTGGATGGTGTGGCAACGACAGGACTGGGTTCATCCGCTGCACGATTCTGAGGCTATCGAAGTGCTGCCACCCAGTCGGCAGGAATTCATGGCCTTTCTGTTGTTCACCAATCTCGCCTATCTGGTCAGCGTGATCCGCGAGCGACTGGTGGTCGTGATTGTTGGGTTCTTTGTCGGTCCTGCCGCAGCGGGGCTGTTCCGTCTGGCGGACCAGGTGGCCAACAGTCTCAACCGGTTAGCGGAGGTGTTTGCCCGTCCGCTATTTGCCGAGCTTTCGCGATTGTTCGCAATTGGTAAATCGCGGGAATCAAGGGCGCTGTTCTGGCGATCTCTGAAGGTTTCGGCAATCAGCGGCGGCATCCTGTTCATCGGCCTCCTGGCGCTGGGCCAAAATATCATTGCGCTTATTTCAGGTCCAGAATATCTCGCAGCCTATCCGCTGCTGCTGCTGCTGGGCGCAGCAACCATTATCAGCCTCGCCGGTCTGGGCCTTGAGCCGCTGCTTCAGGCGGCCGGTCGCGCCCGTAACGCGCTCGTGGCCAGGGTCCTCGGATTGGTTGCACTAGGCCTTCTGCTGGCCGTGTTCCTGCCCACATTCGGAACGATCGGAGCCGCCTGGGTGATGCTGATCTCGGCGATATTGACGACGGTCATCCTGTTCATCTCCAGCCGCGCCGCGATCAGGGAGCCACAGCGCCCCGTGGCTGATTCCTCAATAATATAATCTCTATCCAAATAAAAAAGGCGACCCGCAGGCCGCCTTTTTCGATATCTCTTGGGGTTCCGCTTAACGCTTGGAGAACTGGAAGCTCTTACGCGCTTTTGCCTTACCATATTTCTTCCGCTCGACCTTGCGGCTGTCGCGGGTAAGGAAACCTGCTGCCTTCACGGTCGAACGCAAGGCAGGTTCGAACTTGGTCAGAGCTTGCGAAATGCCGTGCTTGACCGCACCGGCCTGTCCCGAGAGACCGCCGCCCTTGACGGTAACGTCAACATCATACTGGCCTTCGCGCTCTGTGATTGCGAAAACCTGATTGAGCACCAGACGCAGGGTCGGACGGGCAAAATAGGTTTCCTGATCGCGGCCATTGACCGTGATCTTGCCCTTGCCTGGCTTCAGCCAGACGCGAGCGACAGCATCTTTCCGGCGACCGGTCGCATAGGCCCGGCCAAACTTGTCCAGCTCCTGCTCGCGCAGCGGCATGGTGGATACGGGGGGTTCAACGGCCGCAGGAGCCGCATCGCCTTCAGCAGCAGCCGGTGCATCGGCCACAGCCGCGCCAGCGATATCTTTCAGATCAGCGAGATCGGTTTTTACGTCAGACATTATGCACCCACCTTATTCTTACGGTTCATCGAAGCGACGTCGAGCGCCACCGGGTTCTGGCCGGCATAAGGATGCTCGGTCCCAGCAAAAACATGCAGAGCACGCATCTGGGCAAAGCCAAGCGGGCCCTTGGGGATCATCCGCTCGACAGCTTTTTCCATAACCCGCTCGGGGAAACGTCCCTCGAGAACCTTCTCGGCGGTCGTGCCGCTGATGCCGCCGGGATGGCCGGAGTGCTTGTAATAGGTTTTCTGTTTGGTCTTGTTGCCGGTGAACTTCACCTTCTCGGCATTGATCACGATGACATGATCACCGCAATCCACATGCGGGGTGTAGCTAGGCTTGTGCTTGCCACGCAGGATGTTGGCGATGATCGAGGCTGCCCGGCCAACGACCAGATCTTCGGCATCAATGATATGCCATTTCTTTTCGACTTCAGCAGGCTTGGCCGACTGGGTCTGTTTGGTGATACCCTTCATGGGGTGGCTCCTTCTTGGAGAATGGGATTCAAAAATAACAAATGCCGAACGATCCTGATTCGCAGGAGTCCGGCAAACTGGGGCGCTATTGGCGCTGTTATGGCCGCAAGTCAAGCGAAAGCGGGGCTCTGCAAACGGGTATAATAGTACCGAACGCGCTTTTACCCCTGCTCCCACGAATAATTTTTACGAGCCTGTACTGCGCTCGGGTTCAGCGCAATGCGCCCTTCATTGCGCCGATCGGCCAAGTATATGCACACCCCAGACAGTCGCCGCCACCACCAGCGCCCCAACCGCCTGGTGGAGCACCGCAAGATGGATGTCGACGCCGGTCATTACCGTGGCGATGCCCAGCAATATCTGGCTGCCAAAGGCGATATGGATCGCAATGGAGCTTCGGCGATCAATCGGTCGAACCTTGCGCGCAAGGATCAACAGAAAGCCGACCACGACCCAGGCCCACCACCGATGGATGAAGTGGATCAGATAGGGATCATTGTTCAGCGCGGACCAGATACCGGCAGCCCAATTGATCCCGCCAGGAACGAAATAGTCGTTCATCAGCGGCCAGCTGCTGGAGACATAGCCGGCGTTCAGGCCAGCGGTATAGGCACCGAACAGCAGCTGAACGACCAGCACCGCCAACACAGCCATGCCCAGCCCGGTCAGGCGCGCCGGGCGATTCTGACCGCGTGCCAACTGGCGCAGGTCAAGCGCTGTCCAGACCAGCCCGCCAAGGATGAACAGCGCCGTCAACAAATGCACGGCCAGCCGGAAATGGCTGACATCGGTACGTTCACTGAGACCCGAGCTGACCATCCACCAGCCGATCGTGCCCTGCAGACCGCCCAGAGCCAGCAGTGCAACCAGTCGCACACCATAGCCGGAAGGGATCGCACGCTTGGCCGCAAACCAGAGCAGCGGCAGAGCAAAGGCCACCCCGATCAGGCGTCCGAGCAGCCGGTGAACCCATTCCCAGAAATAGATGAATTTGAAATCGGCGAGGGTCATTCCGGCGGGCCCGCTGATTTCCTGATATTCAGGGATCTGCTGATATTTTTGAAATTCCGACAACCAGTCCGCTTCACTCAATGGTGGCAGGGCACCGGTGATCGGCTTCCATTCAGTGATCGAGAGGCCCGACTCGGTCAAACGGGTGATACCGCCGACGACGACCATGATGAAAACCAGAAAAGCTACGGAATAAAGCCAGTTGGATATCGCTATCGGACGGGGTGTTGCCGTGTCAGCTGGCGGATTCATGGCGATCGGTTCGGTCATGCGCCGCTATGTGGTATGAAAATTCTGCGCTGACAACCAGAAACGCGGACGAAGATGTGAAACCCGGCAAAATGTTATGTTGTATCTTAACACACTTGTTTCTATATCGGTCGCTCATAAAAGAAGTGAGATGGTGAGTCGTGTTCACGACAGCGAAACTGTGGAACAAAGACGGCGTGTTGGTCAGGGACGGCCTTTGGGACCGTATGGCCGTCATGGTGTCGGGCCTGTGTCTTGTGCATTGTGTTTCGACTATTGCTTTTGTCGCAATCCTGTCTTCCGCGGGGGGCATGCTGCTCGATCCGCTGATCCATGAAATTGGATTAGGCATTGCGATCACCCTCGGCCTGTTCACCCTTGGACGCGGTGTGATGGATCACGGCTATATGATGCCGGTGGCTATCGGCAGCTTGGGATTGGGCATTATGATGGGGGCGATTACGCTTGGCCATGATGGTGGCCATGGCGGACAGGAAATTTTTTACACGATGCTGGGCGTCGGATTGCTCGCTCTGGCCCATGATCTGAACTACCGCGCCACCCATTAATTAGCGCCCCATTGCCCTTCTGGTCAAACGTCCCTAAATTATCGGGATGGGAAAACACGATCATCTTGAGCATCATGGCGATTCTTTGGCGGATGCAGCCCGCGCGAATCTCGAAAAATCCGGTGAAAAGTGGACCGATACGCGGGCCGCGATCTTTGAGGCACTGGCCGGCTTCTCCCGCCCTGCTTCGGCATATGACATTGCCGAGCTGGTGTCCGCCGCCCGCAGCAAACGTGTTGCACCGAATAGCGTGTACCGGATTCTTGACCTGTTCGTGGCGAATAATCTCGCAATGCGGGTGGAAAGCGCCAATGCCTATTTGGCTAACAGCCATCCAGGCTGCGAGCATGATTGTATTTTTCTGGTCTGCGACACGTGCGGAGAAGCCACCCATGTGGATGACGATTCCTTGTCGCAGCAGGTCCGCCAAGTCGCAAAAGCCGAGGGATTCAAATCCATCCGCCCCGTGATCGAGGTTCGCGGCATTTGCCAGAAATGCAACTGATCTTCCTTTCCTGGCAACCTATGTTAGCGGGCGTCCTGCTGAACGTTCGACAGAGCGGTGCGATGCCGTTAAAGATGGCATCAAACAGGGAGTGAATATGCCGGTTTCGAATACCCCATTGCTGGATGACGTCTCCTTTCCATCCGATTTGCGCAAGTTGAAGCCAGCGCAGCTTCGCCAGTTTGCCGATGAGCTGCGCACCGAAGTGATCGACACCGTGTCGACAACCGGTGGCCATTTGGGCGCGGGTCTGGGCGTGGTCGAATTAACGACCGCCATTCATTATGTTTTCAACACACCGGAAGACCGTCTTATCTGGGACGTCGGCCATCAATGCTATCCGCACAAGATCATCACCGGGCGCCGGGACCGGATACGGACCTTGCGTCAGGGTGGCGGCCTGTCGGGTTTCACGAAGCGGTCCGAGAGCGAATATGATCCTTTTGGCGCAGCCCACAGTTCCACGTCCATCAGCGCCGCCCTCGGTTTCGCGATTGCCAACAAGCTGAACGACAAGCCTGGCCGCGGCATAGCGGTGATCGGCGATGGTGCGATGAGCGCGGGCATGGCTTATGAGGCGATGAACAACGCCGCGGCCGCTGGCAACAGGCTGGTCGTCATACTGAACGACAACGACATGTCGATCGCTCCGCCGGTGGGCGGACTGTCGGCCTATCTCGCCCGGATCGTATCTTCGCGCGAATTTCTCGGCGTCCGCCAGCTGGCCCGCCGGATTGCCAGCAAGCTGCCCAAGGCGCTCTATGATGCGGCCCGGAAAACCGACGAATATGCCCGTGGCATGACGATGGGCGGGACCCTGTTCGAGGAACTCGGCTTTTATTATGTCGGGCCGATCGACGGCCACAATCTGGATCATCTGATTCCGGTGCTCGAGAATGTACGGGACGCGGCCGAAGGCCCCTGTCTGATCCATGTCGTCACCGAAAAGGGCAAGGGCTATAAGTTCGCCGAAGAAGCGGCCGACAAATATCACGGTGTCGCCAAATTTGACGTCATCTCCGGCAAGCAGGAAAAGGGGCCGGGCGGCGGACCGCCAGCCTATCAGAATGTTTTTGGCGAAACGCTGGCCAAACTGGCCGACAGCGACCCGCGGATATGCGCGATTACCGCGGCCATGCCATCGGGCACCGGCGTCGACAAATTTGCCAAGGCTCATCCCGACAAGGCCTTTGATGTCGGCATTGCCGAGCAACATGGCGTGACGTTCGCGGCCGGACTGGCTGCGCAGGGCATGCGACCCTTCTGCGCCATCTATTCGACCTTCCTGCAGCGCGCCTACGATCAGGTGGTGCATGACGTGGCGATCCAGAATCTGCCGGTCCGGTTCGCGATCGATCGGGCCGGGCTGGTCGGCGCGGATGGGAGTACCCATGCCGGGTCCTTCGATGTCACCTATCTGGCAACTTTGCCCAATATGGTCGTGATGGCCGCGGCAGACGAGGCCGAGCTGGCGCATATGACCTACACTGCGGCATTGCATGACAGTGGGCCGATTGCCTTTCGCTATCCACGCGGCAATGGCACTGGCGTCCCAATTCCCGAAAAACTCGAGCAACTCGAAATCGGTAAGGGCCGGGTCATAAAACAGGGCACCAAGGTTGCGATCCTGTCGCTGGGCGCGAGGCTTGAAGAAGCGAAAAAGGCAGCCGAACGGCTGGAAGCCAAGGGACTCAGCACCACGGTCGCCGATCTTCGCTTTGCCAAACCGCTTGATCAGGAATTGATACGCAAATTGCTCACCACCCATGAAGTGGCCGTCACGGTCGAGGAAGCTGCCGTCGGCGGTCTTGGCGCGCATGTCCTGACCTATGCCTCCGACAATGGCCTGACCGATGCTGGGCTGAAGATTCGCACCATGCGCTTGCCGGATATATTCCAGGAGCAGGACAAGCCGGAGCTGCAATATGCCGAAGCGGGACTCGATGCAGACGGTATTGTCGACACGGTTCTCAAGGCCTTGCGCCACAATAGTGCAAGTGTCGAGGATGCGGGCGCGCGGGCCTGATTCATATTGCTGCTTGTGATTGCCCGAAACGGACATTAGGCGATTGCGCCATGCCACCACAATTCTCCCATATCGATCACTGGATCTTCGATCTCGACAATGTGCTCTATCCGGCCGAGTGCGACCTGTTCGCGCTGATCGATATCAAGATGGGCGAATATATCGCCAAGGCGCTTGACTGCGATCTGGTGGAAGCGCGGAAAATCCAGAAGCGCTTTTTCCACGACCATGGCACCACACTGGCCGGCCTGATGCACCATCATGGCACGGACCCTGCCGATTTCCTCGATTTTGTCCATGATATCGATATGGACCGGCTGTCACCCGCTCCGCTCGTGCGGGCAGCGATCGAAGCGTTGCCGGGCGAGAAGCTGGTGTTCACCAACGCAGACCGGCCTTATGCCCAACGCGTGTTGGAATTACGCGGGCTGGACGGACTGTTCCACCAGATGCATGACATTCTCGACGCTGATTTGGTGCCCAAGCCACAGTCCGGTGCCTACGCGAGCATGATCGCTGCGACCGGCATTGATCCGACCCGCGCGTTATTTGTCGAAGACACCGCCCGAAATTTGCAACCGGCCAAAGCGCTGGGCATGACCACGGTGTGGATCAACACCGGTGCCGAATGGGCTGGCCGCGAGCATGATCCCGCCTATATTGACCATGAAATCACCGATCTGGAAAGCTGGGTTACCGGCCTCCACAGCGCGAAGGAAGAAGAACCGGCATGACCGCAGCATTGCAGACCATAATCGACACCGCCTGGGACAAACGTGAATCCCTGGGTCTCACGACCCAGGGAGCCGAACGCGACGCTGTCAACCAGGCGCTGGCCATGCTCGACAACGGGACCGCGCGGGTCGCGGAAAAAAAGGATGGCCAGTGGGTCGTCAACCAGTGGCTAAAGAAAGCGGTACTGCTCTCCTTCCGGCTCAACGACAATCATCTGATTGAGGGACCCGGCGGTGCCAACCACTGGGACAAGGTCCCAAGCAAATTTGCGGGGTGGGGCGAAAACCGCTTTCGCGAAGCCGGGTTCCGGTCCGTTCCCGGATCGATCGTCCGTCAGGGCGCTTTTATTGGCAAAGGCGTGGTGCTGATGCCGAGCTTCGTCAACATCGGCGCGTTTGTCGATGAAGGCACGATGGTCGATGGCTGGGCCACGGTCGGCAGCTGCGCGCAGATCGGCAAGAATGTGCATATTTCTGGCGGCGCCGGTATCGGTGGTGTCCTTGAGCCGTTGCAGGCTGGCCCGGTGATCATCGAGGACGGTGCCTTTATCGGGGCGCGGGCCGAGGTCGCGGAAGGCGTGCGCGTCGGCGAGGGTGCGGTGCTGTCGATGGGCGTCTATCTTGGCGCCTCGACCAAGATTGTTGACCGGATCACCGGCAAGATCTGGATCGGCGAAGTGCCGCCCTATTCTGTCGTGGTCCCCGGAACATTGCCGCCCAAGGTCAAGGTCGATGGCATGCCAGGCCCGTCGCTCTATTGCGCCGTAATCGTCAAGACGGTCGATGCGCAGACCCGGTCGAAAACGGGTATCAACGAACTGCTCCGCGACTGATGCGTACGCCGGTCAACCAGGTGAAGGCCACGCTGGAACCCAATGACCATCCCTATCGTAATGGTGCCTGGACGCCGGTATTTGAAGAGCTGGATACCGGTGATCTCGAGGTCATCGGCAATATTCCGGACGATATCGACGGCCTCTATGTCCGCAACACCGAAAATCCGGTCCATGACAGTCTGGGCCGCTATCATCCCTTTGACGGCGACGGCATGATCCATACGATCCGGATCAAGGGCGGCAAGGCGACCTATCGCAACCGCTTTGTGCGCACCGCCGGGTTCGAGGCCGAGCAGCAGGAAGGCGGCCCGCTCTGGCCGGGCCTGATGGGCAATCCGCATGATGCGCTGCGGCCCGGCATGACCGCCCATGGCAGCGTCAAGGACAGCAGCTCGACCGACGTTGTCGTCCACGCCGGGGCGATCCTTTCGACCTTCTATCTGTGCGGCGAGGGTTATCGGCTCGACCCGGAAACGCTGGCGACGCTCGGTCCGGCGGACTGGGTGCCGGATCATGGCATTTCGGCCCATTGCAAGGTTGACGAGGCGACCGGAGAACTGTTGTTCTTCAACTATGCGATCGAAAAGCCGCATCTGCAATATGGCGTGGTCGGTCCCGACAACCGGCTGAAGCATCTGGCTGCGATCGACCTGCCTGGCCCGCGCCTGCCGCACGACATGGCGTGCACCAAAAATTTCGCCATTTTCAACGACTGCCCGCTGTTCTGGAAAGAGGAACTGTTCGAGCGCAAGCTGCGGATTCCGGCTTACCATCCCGACATGCCGAGCCGTTTCGGTATCCTGCCGCGGATGGGGCAACCGGAGGATATACAGTGGTTCGAGGCGAAGCCTACCTACGTGCTGCACTGGGCCAATGCGTTCGAAGATGGTGACGAAGTCGTGCTCGACGGCTATTTCCAGAATGACCCGGTACCGCCGCCGCTGACCGATTTCCCGCCCGGCTATGAAAGCATGGGTGCGAGCCTCGATCTGCACAGCTTCAGGCCGGAACTGCACCGCTGGCGCTTTAACCGGAAGACCGGCGAGACCAAAGAAGAGACCCTGTTCGACGATTATCCGGTCGAATTCGGCATGTTCAACCCGAAATATGCCGGCCGGCCCTATCGCTATGTCTATAGCGTGACCGGCCAGCCGGGCTGGTTCCTGTTCAACGGCCTGACCAAACATGATCTGGAAACCGGCGAGGCGGAACATGTCTCGTTCGGCGAGCAGCGCTTCGGCTCCGAAGCGCCCTTCATCCCGCGCGCCAATGCCCGGTCAGAGGATGACGGCTATCTGATCAGCTTCATCACCGATATGGCGCAGGACCGGTCGGAGTGCATCATCCTCGACGCGAAAGACCTTGCAGCAGGCCCAGTCTGCAGGATCATATTGCCACACCGGATTTCCAGCGGCACCCACGCCTGCTGGGCATCGGCCGAACAGATCGGACAATAGCTGTGCTCCGCACCTGATGCGGAACTCTGGCGTCAATCGAACAGTTCCCCGTCCACCTCTTTTCCCGCAGGCGGATTCAGTCCGAGATGTTTCCACCCGCGGTCATTGAGCGTCCGGCCGCGCGCGGTTCGGGCGATCAGGCCGAGCTGGATCAGATAGGGCTCTATCACCTCTTCCACCGTGTCCCGCGGTTCGGAAAGGCCTGCCGCCAACGTCTCGACGCCGACCGGGCCGCCTTTGTAGACATCCGCGATCATGTAGAGGTAGCGCCGGTCCATCGCGTCGAGGCCGATGCTGTCCACTTCCAGTCGGGTCAGCGATGCATCGGCGATTTCCCGGTCAACAAGTCTCGTCCCCGCGACATTGGCGAAATCCCGCACCCGCCGCAGCAGACGCCCGGCAATGCGCGGCGTCCCTCTCGCCCGGCGCGCCACTTCGGTGGCGCCATCGGGCGCGATATCGAGATCGAGCAGCCGTGCGGCCCGGTGGACCACCTTTTCCAGCTCCTCGGTCGTATAGAAATTGAGCCGCACCGGAATACCGAACCGGTCGCGCAGTGGCGTCGTCAGCAGCCCTTGGCGCGTAGTCGCGCCGATCAGCGTGAAGGCTGGCAGGTCAATCCGCACCGAACGCGCCGATGGCCCCTCGCCGATGATCAGATCCAGCGCGCGATCCTCCATCGCCGGATAGAGCACTTCCTCGACCACCGGATTGAGCCGGTGAATCTCGTCGATAAACAGGACATCGCCTTCCTCGAGATTGGTCAGCAGCGCCGCCAGATCACCGGACTTGGCGATTACCGGCCCCGAAGTGGCCCGAAACCCGACCCCCAGCTCCCGCGCAATAATCTGTGCCAGCGTGGTCTTGCCCAAACCGGGAGGCCCAAAGAACAGCACATGATCCAGCGCCTCGCTGCGCCCCTTGGCGGCGTCGATAAACACCCGCAAATTCCCGCGCGCTGCTTCCTGTCCGATAAATTCGTCGAGGGTTTTGGGGCGCAGGGCGGCGTCTATGTCTTCCGGCTGCCGCTCGGGCGTAAGATGCGGATTGTCAATAACGGCCAATACCCCTGAATGCGTCACCCTGAACTTGTTTCAGGGTCCATGGTGCGCCCATATACCGCCCGTGCGACAAGTGAAACAACCCTGCGTCTACATGCTCGCCAGCCAACCCTATGGCACGCTCTACATCGGCGTAACGTCGAACCTGTTCCAGCGCCTTTACCAGCACCGCAACAACCTGAGTCCTGGATATACGTCGCAATATGCGGTCTATCGCCTTGTCCGCTTTGAGATGTTCGACGACATGACCAGTGCGATCACGCGAGAGAAACAACTGAAAAACTGGCATCGCCAATGGAAGATCAACCTGATTGAATCGGAAAACCCGCAATGGGTGGATCTGGCGGTAAACCTGGGACTGCCGCCGATAAGCGACTGACTTCCCATACTCGTCATGCTGAACTCGTTTCAGCATCCACCGCGCGCCAATCACAGCCTGCGAGCATGGAGAAATGGACCCTGAAACAAGTTCAGGGTGACAAATAAAAGGTCCGGGAGTCTGCATGCGGAGTCGGTCCATCACCGCGCCGCCTTCTTCAACGCCAGCCGGACCAGCGCATCGAGCGTCGCGCCATCGCCGGCCTCGGCATCCGCCGCCGCCACCGCAGCGCTAGCATCCGCCGGTTTGAACCCTAGATTCTGCAGCGCGCTGACCGCATCGGCGCTGTTGCTTGAGGGCGCGTGCACGACGCCACCCGCACCCTTTACCGGATCAACCGCAATCCCGCCGACCTTGTCCTTCAGTTCGTTGACAATCCGGAGCGCCAGCTTGGGACCGACGCCATTGGCCCGGGTGACCATTGCCTTGTCACCCATCGCCACGGCGCGCGAAATCTCGCCGGGTTCCAGCGCGGACAGGATCGCCAGCGCAACCTTGCCGCCAACCCCCTGCACCGAAATCAGCAAGCGGAACCAGTCGCGCTCCGACCCGCTGGAAAAACCCATTAGCCGCATATCGGTCTCGCTGACCTGCATCTCGGTATAGATGGTCGCGCCGTCGCCCTTGCCGCCAATTGCGCCGATGGTGCGGGACGAGCAGAAGACCAGATAGCCAACGCCCTGTACATCGAGCACGATATTGTCGATGCCGATTTCGTCGATGGTTCCGGTCAGTTTTGCGATCATGGGCTTGTATTAATGCAAGGGCGGCACAAGTCCAGTTCCGTTCGCGCTGAGCTTGTCGAAGTACGGATTCGCGCGCTCCATGGTCCTTCGACAGGCTCAGGACGAACGGCGATTGGATCGTTTAGCGCTTCCTATGATGCGCATGGGTGATCGCCACCGCCAGTGCATCGGCGGCATCCGGGCCGGCCAGCTTGACGCCCGGCAGCAAAATCCTGATCATTGCCTGAATCTGGTCCTTGTCGGCCTTGCCGACGCCGACCACGGATTTCTTCACTGTCCGCGCCGAATATTCGCCGATCTCGATCCCCGTCCGCGACGCGCCGAGCAACACCACGCCGCGCGCCTGTCCCAGTTTCAGCGTGCTCTGCGGGTTGCTGTTGACGAACACTTCCTCGACCGCTGCGCCATCCGGCTTATATTCCAGCAGCAGGTCGGTCAGTTCGAGGTCGATCTGAAGCAGTCGGCTGGCCAGCGCCATTTTCGGATCGGTTCTGATCTGGCCATTGGCGATATGGGACAGGCGATTGCCGTCCGCGACGATCACGCCCCAGCCAGTGGTGCCGAGGCCCGGATCGAGGCCGAGAATGATCATCTCAGATCGTGCCCATCAGATCGGCAGGCCCAGCCGGCGACCGACAAAGGCCATGATCAGATAAAGGCTGATCGTCAGGGCACACCCGGCCGCCAGCGACAGCCAGAAGCCAATTCCCTGCCGCAGCAGCAGCGGAAGCAGCAGGAACATTGGAAGAGATGGAAGGACATACCAGAAGGTCGCCTCGGCATGCAGGGCCATATTTTCCGCGTCAGGCCGCGCATGCCACAGGAAAATCATGCCCAATATGGAGATCAGCGGCAGAGACGCGACCAGCGCCCCGAAACTGGGCTGACGTTGGGCGATGCCTGCCACCACGGCCACGATCACTCCGGCGAGAGCGGCCTTGGCGGCAAATTCCCACATCAGCCGGCGTTCAGTTTTTCCATGATCTCGTCGGACACGTCATAATTGCCCCAGACGGTCTGGACATCGTCATCCTCTTCCAGCAGGTCGATCAGGTTGAGCAGGGTTTCCGCCTGCTCCTGGTCGACTTCCACTTGGACCGAGGGGCGCCAGGCGAGTTTCACGCTCTCCGCCTCGCCGAGGGTCTTTTCGAGCGCTCCGGACACTTCGTGGAGATCTTCCATGGCGGTCCAGATTTCATGGCCGTCCTCGTCGGAGGAAATATCCTCGGCGCCCGCTTCCATCGCGGCTTCCAGGACGGTTTCCTCGTCGCCTGCGGTGGCCGGATAGTGGATATAGCCGACCCGCTCAAAACCGTGCGAAACCGACCCACTTTCGCCCAGATTACCGCCATTTCGTGACATAATTGTGCGAACATTGGTAAAAGTACGGTTATTATTGTCGGTCAAAGTCTCGATGATCAGCGACACGCCGCCGGGACCGAAGCCCTCGTAGCGGACCTCGGTGAAATCATCGCCTTCGTTCGCCGATGCCTTGTCGATCGCGCGCTGGATATTGTCTTTGGGCATCGACACCGCCTTGGCGCTGTTGACCGCAAGCCGCAGGCGCGGATTGAAATCCGGATCCGGCATGCCCGACTTGGCCGCGACGGTGATCTCGCGCGAAAGCTTGGAAAATTGCGCCGCGCGCTTCTTGTCCTGCGCGCCCTTGCGGTGCTTGATATTGTTAAATTTACTGTGGCCTGCCATAGGATTCGTCCGTTACCTGTTTATACTCTTATCGAGGCTCTTTGGCGCATGTTTGAGCCCAACTCAACCATTGGATGGTCGATCGGTCAATTGCGGTCCACCGCCCGTGATCTGATCCTTTTTGTCCGCGCGCCTGTACCAGTTCTCCCTGCGGCCGGACAAGAGCGACGGGCAGCAGGGGTCGCATGGCTTTTCCTGCTGAACTGCCTGATTGTTGCGGCGATCATCGCTGTCCTTTTTCCGGTCATGACGCTGTTGGGCGTCAAAATGTCGAGCGACATGTCGGCATTATTCAATCTTCCGCCCTGGCAGATCCTGCTGATCGTGGTGCTGGCCGGCCCGATCGCCGAAGAATTTATGTTCCGGCTCTGGATCGTCGGCACCGCCCGCTGGCTGATCCTTTTCTCCGGCCTGATTGCGTGGATCGGGGGTTCCTTTTTTCTGAAGCAACTCGGCCTGGTCGCAACGATCCCCACCATCACGCTGATCGCCGTGATATCCCTTGCGGTTATCATCGGCCTGGTCTGCTTCTGGAAATCGCCTGTGCCCGGCTGGTATGTCCGGATCTTCCCCCTGGTCTTCTGGGGCCAGGCGCTGCTCTTCGGATTCGTCCATGTGTTCAACTATGCCGGCGACAATCAGGCGGCTGTCCTGCCCTTTGTCCTGCCGCAACTGGTCGGCGGACTGATCTGGGGCTATGCCCGGATCCGCTATGGCTGGTGGGCCAATATCGCCATGCACATGGCCTATAATCTGATCGCGATCAGCGGTCTGATCTATATGCTGCTGATGCGCCCCGAAGGGATTTAATCGACGACGACGGCAGTGCCCGACGCGGACACCATCAGCATCGAACCTTTTTCGCCGACGACCTCATAGTCCAGATCGACGCCGACCACTGCATTGGCACCAACCTTCGCAGCCTCCGCCTCCATTTCGGCCAAAGCTTCGTCCCGCGCCCGTTTCAGGACATTTTCATATTTGCCCGAGCGGCCGCCGACAATATCGGTAATGCTGGCGAACAAATCCCGAAACAGGTTTGCGCCGACGATAACCTCGCCGATCACGATCCCGCGATAATCGCGGATCGCATGGCCTTCGATAGCCGGTGTGGTGGTGACGATCATATCGTTTGTCCTGTTCCTGCCTGATGCAAAGCGGATGCTAATCCCGCGCGCTCGTCAGAGCAACCGCTGAAACCAGGTCACGTCGCGCCAGCCGCCCATTTTCCAGCCGACTTCCCGGTAGGTGCCGACCAGATCAAAGCCCAGCGCCTGATGCAGAGCGATGCTCGCCTGGTTGGGCAAGGCGATGCCGGCGAAAGCGGCGTGGATGTTTCTGTCTTTCAGCCGCGGCAACAGCGCCTCGTACAGCAGGCGGCCGACCCCCTGACGCTTATATGCGGAATCGACATAGACTGCGACGTCGCAACTGGTTTGATAGGCCGCCCGCGTGCGATGCTCGGAGCCATAGACGTAACCGAGCACCGCTCCCTCTCTTTCCGCAACCAGCCAGTCGTGCGATTGCAGGATGCCCGCAATACGACCGGCCATTTGCTCAGAATCAGGAGCATCCAGCTCGAAGCTGACCCAGCTGTCGGTCACGAAGGGTGCGTAGATTTCGGCACAACGGTTCGCGTCGGCGACCGTCGCGGACCGAACCGCGATCATCAGGCCAGGCCGAGCGCCGCTTTATAAGTGTCGAGAATCGCTTCCATTTCCTGACGGTCATGGGCTTCCATCTTCCGCAAACGCACGATCTGGCGCATGATCTTGGCGTCATAGCCCTGCGATTTGGCTTCGGAATATACATCGCGAATGTCGTCCGCCATGCCCTTTTTCTCTTCTTCCAGCCGTTCGATACGCTCGATAAACAGACGCAGCTGGTCTGCGGCGACATTGCCTTCGCTCATGCTTTCATTCCCTTGAATTATGGTGTTCGGATTCGAAGTCGGTCTTTAAGAGGCGTCGGCGTTTTTGGCCACGCTTTCCTTCATCTTTTTGAGCCGTTCGGGGGTGGTCTCCGTCTGATATTTTTGCTTCCATTCATTCACCGGCATGCCATGGATCGCCTCGCGGGCCTCCTCCTTGGTCATCTCGCCGCCAGCGTCATTGGTCGCCTCCATCACCCAGTCTGCGAGGCAGTTGCGGCAGAAGCCGGCAAGCCCCATCAGATCTATATTTTCCGCATCATGGCGGTGCTGCAAATGGGTGACGAGACGGCGAAAAGCAGCGGCGGCGGCGGCGTCGGATATTTGCTTGGTCATGTTCGTTTCCGTTGTTTTTTGTTTTTAACCTGTCATGAAACAGGAATAGGGACGGCGCGGGCAAAGCGCCACAAAGGAATTGTAAAATGGCATCGCCAATCTTCTCTCGCAACCGCAAGGTCAAGGTTCTGGCCACGCTGGGTCCGTCCAGCGGCAGCCCCGAAATGATCGAGAAACTCTATCGTGCCGGGGTCGATGCCTTCCGGATGAACATGAGCCACGGCGAACATAAGGCCCATGCGGCCAATGTGACATCGATCCGGGCGCTGGAAAAGAAGGTCGGTCGGCCGATTACCATTCTTGCCGACCTGCAGGGGCCAAAGCTGCGCATCGGAACCTTCGCGGAACGGCCGGTGATGCTGAAAGAAGGCGCCCGCTTCACGCTCGACATGCGCAAGGAAAAGGGCGACTCGACACGTGTCAGCCTGCCTCACAAGGAAATTTTGAGCACGCTGCAGCCGGGGCATACCCTGTTGCTCGACGACGGGAAAATCCGTCTTGAGGTCACCAAGGCCGATGGCACAAGCGTCGAGACCAAGGTGATCGTGGGCGGCGAGATTTCAGACCGCAAGGGCGTCAATGTTCCGGAAGTGGTGCTGCCGGTCAGCTCGCTGACCCAGAAGGACCGCAAGGACCTGACCTTTGCGCTCGAGCAGGACGTCGACTGGATCGCGCTCAGCTTTGTGCAGCGCCCCGAAGATGTTGCCGAGGCCCGGCGGCTGATCGGTGGCAAGGCGGCGCTGCTCGCGAAGATCGAGAAGCCCGCGGCGATCGACCGGCTGGACGAGATATTGGAACTGTCCGACGCGGTGATGGTGGCGCGCGGCGATTTGGGCGTCGAACTGCTGCCCGAACAGGTGCCGCCGCTGCAGAAGAAAATCGTGGCCGCCGCGCGCAAGCTGGGACGGCCAGTGGTTGTCGCCACGCAGATGCTGGAATCGATGATCAAGTCGCCCACGCCGACCCGCGCCGAAGTGTCCGATGTCGCCACCGCCATCTATGACGGCGCCGACGCGATCATGCTGTCCGCCGAATCGGCGGTCGGCGACTGGCCGATCGAGGCGGCAACGATGATGGACCGGATCGCCGCGCAGGTGGAAAATGATCCGTCCTATGCCGCCCGGGTGCATTTCACCGAAACCGTGCCGGACGAGACCACCGCGGATGCGCTGGCGGCGGCCAGTTTCAATATCGCGCGCACGATCGCGACCTCGGCCATTGTCTGCTATACGTCCTCCGGTTCGACCGCTCGGCGGATGGCGCGGGAGCGGCCATCGGTGCCGCTGCTGGTGCTGACCCCCAACCGTCACACCGCCCGGCGCGTCGGACTTTTGTGGGGTGCCTATGCAGTTGTCACCCGCGATGTTTCGGATTTCGAGGAAATGATTGCCAAGGCCAAGCGCATGGCGCTGCGCCACAAGCTGGGCGAGGCAGGGTCGCGGCTGATCGTCTGTGCCGGCGTGCCGTTCGGGACTCCGGGCTCGACCAATCTGCTCCATGTCGTCCGGCTGAGCGGAGATGAGCTGAAACGCAGCTAGAGCAGCCGCAGGGCCTTCAGCTCGCTTTCGAGCAGGGCCGCTTCCCTGAAATGATGGCCAGCGAGGCCGATCCCCTCCGCAGCCGCAATATTGTCCTGTCTGTCATCAATGAACAGGCATTGTCCGGGCTGCCGGTCGAAACGGTCAAGCGCCAGGTGAAAGATCGCCGCGTCCGGCTTGATCATTTTTTCTTCGCCGGAGATGACGATATCGGCAAATATATCGAAGATCGGTGCCGCTGGCCGGAACTGCGCCCAGGATTCGGCGCCGAAATTGCTGATCGCAAACAGCGGGACATTGCGATTCGCCAGCGCCTGCACAATTTCCAATGTGCCCTCGACCGGCCCCGGTATGGTTTCGGAAAACCGCCTCGAATAGGCCAGGATATGCTCTGCATATTGCGGAAATTCACGACTGCGCTCTGCCACCATGGCGGCAAAGGGCCGCCCGGCATCATGCTGAAAATGCCACTCGGGCGTGACGACGTGATTCAGGAACCAGTCCAGTTCCTGCGGATCGTCGATCAGCTTTTCAAACAGACAGCGCAAATCCCAGCGATAGAGGACATTGCCAATATCGAAGATGACGGTATCAATTGTGGAAATGGCAGATTCATCTGCCACCGGCAGGCAATCAGCCCTGGCGTGCCTTGAACCGGCGATTCGTCTTGTTGATCACATAGGTGCGACCACGACGACGGATAACGCGGCAATCCCGGTGACGGTTTTTAAGCGACTTCAAAGAGTTGCGGACTTTCATTTTGGTACCACGCCTTGATTATCTGAATTTCTTGAGAGCAGCCAATGCTGCGTTGAAGCAGGGCAATTAAGGTCGCTGGCGGCCAAAGTCAAGCGACCAGCGCTATTCTCCGCGAATTTCGACCAGTTTGCGCTCCCAGGCCAGCGCATGGGCGACTATTTCGTCGAGATCGGCATGTTTCGGCTGCCAGGGAAAGCGCGCCATGATCGCGCGATTGTCGGAAATCAGCGAATCGGGGTCGCCGGCGCGCCGGCCTTCCATTTTCCGGGAAATTTTCATGTTGGTGACCCGGTCTACGGCATCGAGCACCTCAAGGACCGAAAAGCCGCGGCCATAGCCGCAATTGAGCAGATGGTTGCGAGTCGGGTCGGCGATCAGCGCCTCGAGCGCCAGCACATGCGCGGCTGCGAGATCCGAGACATGGATATAGTCGCGCACGCCGGTGCCGTCGGGGGTGTCATAATCCGTCCCGAACACCGCCACGCTGTCGCGCTTGCCCAGCGCCGCCTCGACCGCAACCTTGATCAGATGGGTGGCGCCAGCGGTCGATTGCCCGGTCCGCGCCTGCGGATCCGCCCCGGCGACGTTGAAATAGCGCAAGGCGCAGAAATTCAGATCGTGGGCCGCCGAAACGTCGTGCAGCATATGTTCGGTCATCAGCTTGGACATGCCATAAGGGTTGATCGGCCGTTGCGGCGTGCTTTCGCTGACCGGACTTTCCTCGGGAATGCCATAGGTGGCAGCGGTCGACGAGAAAATGAAATGCCGGACCCCGCCCTTCACTGCCGATTCGATCAGGATGCGGCTTTTGGCGCTGTTGTTGTGATAATATTTGAGCGGATCGGCGACCGATTCGGGGACGATGATCGACCCCGCAAAATGCATGATCGCGCCGATATTCTCATCCGCGATGATTTGCGCAAGCAGGGCAGAATCCTCGATATCGCCTTCGTAGAAAGCGACATCCTCCGGCACGGCCCAGCGGAAGCCGGTGGTGAGATTGTCGATCACCGCGACCGGCCAGCCCGCATCGCGCAGCGCAAGCACGGCATGGCTGCCGATATAGCCGCCGCCGCCAGTAACCAGAATCGTGAACGGTTTTGCCATGGGTTGCATATCCTCGTCAGTTCTCAGTATCGGCTGTCTAGCCCGCCGCAATCTTCAAGCGATTAACCGCACCCGCCTGCGGATGCAATTTTTTTGCCGCAGTGTCCGCGATTATGCGCTAGGATATGTCGGGGGTGTGTAGAGGAGTTAGTATCATGGCCGCTTTTCCATCAATTGCGACAGGGGCGTTGGCAGCATTGCTGCTAACCGGATGCGCGGCGATGACGCCGCCGGTGGACGTCACCCGGTTCCACAACGCCGAGATCGCCCCGATCATACCGGGATCCGTTCACATCCAGCCCAATTTCCCGGACCAGGACGACAGCCACAGTATCGAATATATGACCTATTCCGCCGCGCTGCTGCGCGAACTGCAGCGCGTGGGCTTTACCGAAGCCCGCGACAATCCGGACAATAGCGAATATGTCGTGCGCTACACGATCGACCGGGCGGTGCTGACCGCCGGCGGAACACGGTCTCCCGTATCGGTCGGAGTGGGCGGCAGCACCGGCAGCTACGGGTCCGGCGTTGGCCTGGGCATCGGGATCAACCTGAGCGGGCCGCCGAAGGACAGGATCGCCACGGAGCTATCGGTACGGATCGCTCATCGCGCCAATGGCAATGTGATCTGGGAAGGCCGCGCATCAATCGAGGCCAAACAGGGCTCCCCTGCATCGCAGCCGGGCCTCGCGGCGTCAAAATTGGCAGAAGCCTTATTCAAGGACTTCCCCGGAGTGTCCGGAACCACTATCACCGTCCCATGACCATAAAAATCACCAGCGCTTTCGATAGCGGCAATATCGAAGTTCATGCCCTTGAGGGCACCACCGCCCACCTGTCGATCCGCAAGGACAAGGACAGCGAGTTTTTCCAGTGGTTCCATTTCCGGGTCACCTGCGAAATTGGCGACGAACTGGAACTGAATATCGGCGGCCTCAAGGAATCGGCCTATCCGCAGGGCTGGCCCGATTATGACGCCTGCGTCAGCGAGGACCGCGCCTATTGGGGCCGCGCGCCGAGCAGTTATGACGAAGACAGCGGCACCCTGACGATCCGCTATACCGCCAGCAGCAATATCATCTGGTTCGCCTATTTCGCCCCCTATAGCATCGAACGGCATCATGATCTGATCGCCGAGGCCGCCGGTTTCGAAGGGGTTTCGGTGCGAACGCTTGGCCACAGCCTGGAGGGCCAGCCGATCGACTGCGTGGAACTGGGCTCAGGCGACAAGCAGGTCTGGCTCTACGCCAGACAGCATCCCGGCGAAAGCATGGCCGAATGGTGGATGGAAGGGGCGCTGGACATGCTGACCGATCCCTCGGACCCGCATGCGCGGCGGCTGTTGCAGAAATGCCGCCTCCATATCGTACCCAATATGAACCCGGATGGTTCGTGCAGAGGGCATCTGCGAACCAATTTCGCCGGTACCAATCTCAACCGCGAATGGCACGAGCCGAGCGCCGAAAAATCGCCCGAGGTGCTGTGTGTCCGGGATGCGATGGACGCGAGCGGAGTCGATTTCGCAATGGATGTGCATGGCGATGAAGCGATTCCGGCGGTCTTTATCGCCGGCTTCGAGGGTATTCCCTCGATCACCGATGCGCAGCTCGAGACATATCACGGCTTCCGCAACCGGCTCGCCGAACGGACGCCGGATTTCCAGACCAAGCTCGGCTATCCCACCGCTGCCGAGGGCAAGGCCAATCTGGCGATGTCGACCAACCAGCTCGCCGAACGCTTTGGCGCGGTTGCGATGACGCTGGAGATGCCGTTCAAGGACAATCGCGATCTGCCCGATGCCGAACAGGGCTGGTCGCCGGAGCGCTGCACCCTGCTGGCCCGCGAATGCCTAGCGACGCTGGCCGAGATGATCGACGATATCTAGAGAGACATAGTCCCGGGTCGTGTTTCACCCTGCTGGCTGGAATACAGTCTCGAGAACATCTGCTTAGTCGGCCTGCACCACCTGGGGGTAGAGCGAAGCCGTGCCTGCGGGTGCTGCGACGGCGGCAGGATCTGCTGCAGGTCGTCGCGCGTGCCCCCCGCTTCGATCACGGGACGGGCGCGCACCAGGAGCTTCAGACCTCCGTACTTCTGACCCTTCCTCAATAGACCATATTGAAGCCGTAGAGATGGAACTGGAACGTGACCCAGGTCAGCACCAGCCCGGCGAAGATCATCAGGACCGCGCCCAGCTTCATCGTCCAGCGGCGCCCGTTCTGAACCGAAAGGACCAGATGCCATATGGAGGTGGCCAGCAGACCGATGGACGCAACCGGCGTAATGACCCTGAGCAGGTTGATCAGCCAGTCGAGAGGCCCGCCAATGCTTCCGATATCGGCCGAAAAGGCAGCGACGAGGCCGACCCAGCCAGCGACGGCTGCAAGCACCAGCCAGGCACAGACCCGAGACAGACGATAGGCGAGAAGCGACCGGTCGGTCAGCGCAAATTCCGCCTTGTAGCTGCGCCGCACCAGCGCCCGCGTCGGCCATGCCAGTGCCGCGAGCAGAACGATGGCAAGCGCCGCCAGCAGCGCCGGGGTTAGCCACGCCGCATTGGTTGCCGCAGGTGCCGGCTCGAGCACCGTGAAGGGCGAGAATGAGTCGATGCTGAACCGAACCACCCGGCCATCCTTCACTTCGGCCGCAAGCCGCTCCCCGGTCGTCGTGTCACGCCATATAAAGGGCTCGACCTCGACCCATTCCCGGATACCCGCGCTCATGCCGTCTAGCGAAGGAATCATGATCTTGCCATCCGGCCCCACCAGAACTTTGGTCGTGCTGAGCAGGCCGAACAGACTCATGAAATTGGTGAATGAACCGCGGCTCATCACATAGGTGCCGGCCATAATCTCGGCATGCTTGCGTGCCGTAGCCTCGTCGATCGGCGTAAATTGCCGGTTGTCCGGAAGATAGCGATTGGCGAATTTCTGAATCAGCGCGGTTCGGACAGCGTGCGAGGCCCCCTCTTTCCCGCCGCTGTTCATCGTAATGTACAGCCCGATATTCTCTTTGGGAAACAGCCACAAATCGCTGTGAAACAGACCAGTGTCGCCGCCGTGGGAGATGGCGCGCCGCCCGTTGATCCATTGCTCGTAAAAGCCGAGAGCCATGGAATTGAGCGGACCAATATTGGGTGCCTGATAATTGTGCATCATGCGCGCCGTCTCCGGCGAGAGCAGTTTGCCGCCATCGGCGAGATGCGCCATCATGAATTTGCCCATATCGGCGCTGCTTGCCGACAGGCTGCCGGCGGGTGCGGGGATGACGATCTCGAAAGGCTGCGCGGGCGCAGCCAGGCTCTTGTAGCCGCTCGACATGAATGGCTTGAACTTTGCCGGCAACGGTTGCCGGAAGGTCGAATGCGCCATGCCAAGCGGGGCAAATATGCGCTGGTCGACATAATCGTCGAAGGACATGCCGCTGACTCGTTCGACAATATGGCCGGCAAGCGCGGTGGCATAATTGGAATAGGCGGGCGTGGTGCCCGGGGCGAAGACCCGTTCCGGCAGGGCCTCCCTGGAATATTTGCCGAGCTCCATGACCGCTTTCGGATCATTGCTGATCAGATGGCGAATCGATTCCTCGAATCCGGCGCTGTGGGTCATGATGTTGCGCAACGTAATCGGCTTGCCGTCATAAGGAGGAATCTTGAAGTCGAGATAAGCATTCACATCCTTGTCGAGGTCGAGTTTTCCAGCTTCGACCTGCTGCATCACTGCCGTCCAGGTGAACAATTTGGAAATCGAACCGGGGCGGAACATCGTGGTTTTGCCATCGACAGGCTTTTTGGTGGCGAAGTCGGCATAGCCATAGCCTTTTTCAACGATGGGCTGCCCGTTGTGCACCACGACCACCGCACCACCGGCAATCTGGCCGCGCTCCAGGGCATAAGGCATGAAGCCGTCCAGCCATGCCGTCACATCTGCGGTGTCGAGAACGACTGTTTCCGACGGCGGTGCAGAAGACTTGCCGGGCTGGGAATGGGAATCGCCACCGCTGTCGGGGTTGACCGGGGCTTGGGCAGACAAAGGGACAAAGCCCGCCATCGCCAATATTATCATGAGTTTATAAAAAAAACGCATATCTCAACTCCCTGTGCCCATGGCCTTGTCCATCTCGCTGCGACTCATGCAGCCTTGCGAGCGGTCATAGAACTATAGCCTTATGAGGACATAAAGAGCCTAATTAGGCAAATGTCAAATCAGGATTTGGTAATTGGGCACGTTACGCCATCAGAACCACATGCGCTCCGAGCGATAACACAGGCCATTCGGTGGCAGAATGGCCGGGCTTAGAAGGCGATGATCGACGATATCTGGAGACCGGAAGGCCGCCCCCTGCGCCGCCGTCAAGCGGTGACAAGGGACGGCCTTCCCGGCTAGTGCCTCTGTACATCGGCGGGCTAGTCCGCCTCGATGTCGCGCTTGTAGGTTTCGGGAAGGAACAATATCCCGACCACTGCAGTGATCCCGGCGATGATGATGGCGTACCACAGCCCCTGATAGATATTGCCGGTTGCCGCGACCATCGCGAAGGCGACGGTCGGCATGAAGCCCCCGATCCAGCCGTTGCCGATATGATAGGGCAGCGACAGCGAGCTGTAGCGGATTCGCGCGGGAAACAGCTCGACCAGCAGCGCCGCAAGCGGGCCGTAGACCATGGTCCCCAGCGTGCCGAGGGCGCAGAGGATCAACAGCACGCGGAACCGGTTGATCTGTTCCGGGTCGGCGCTGGTCGGATAGCCGGCCGCTTCCAGTTCCCTTTCCACACTGACCCCGAAGGCGGCGATGGTCGCAACCGTCGCCTCGTCCGTGAGGCCGGCGGGATTGGGCGCGACGATCGTGCGGTCGCCGATCTGAACCGAGGCAATGCTCCCTTCCGGGGCCTCGACATTGTTATAATTGACTCCGCTTTTCGCCAGATAGGATTTGACGATATCACAGCTGGTTTCATCAAAGCTGTTGCTGCCGATCGGATCGAACTGGAACGAACATTCGCTGCCATGGGCCACAACCGTGACCGGCGAGCGTTCTATCGCCGCCGCCATTTCCGGATTCGCCGCACCGACCAGCGCGTTGTAGAGCGGGAAATAGGCAAAGACAGCGATCACACAAGCGGACATCATGATCGGCTTGCGGCCGATCTTGTCGCTGAGCCAGCCCCAGAAGACATAGAGCGGGATGGTTATGGTCAGCGCCGTCGCTACCAGAAAATTGGCGGTGGCGCCGTCGACCTTGGCAATTTTTTCCAGGAAGAACAGCGGATAGAGATGTCCGGAAAAACCGATGACCGCCTGCCCCGCGACCGCACCGAACAGCGCGATCAGGACAATTTTGAGATTTTTCCACTGTCCAAAGGCTTCGGTGAGCGGCGCTTTGGACGTCTGACCGTGCGACTTCATCCGCTGGAACACCGGGCTTTCGTTGAGCTGCAGGCGAATCCACAGTGCCACCAGCAGCAGCACGATCGAGAAAAGGAAGGGCAGACGCCAGCCCCAAGCGAGAAAGTCGTCCGCCTCGAGAGTCGTGCGCAAGCCGACGACAAACATCGATGCCAGGATCAGTCCCATCATCGCCGTGGTCTGGATGAATCCGGTGTAAAAGCCGCGCTTCCCCTTCGGCGAATGTTCCGCGATATAGACTGCCGCCCCGCCATATTCGCCACCGATCGCCAGACCCTGCAACAGCCGCAGCGCCATCAGGATGATCGGAGCGGCGATGCCGATGCTTTCATAAGAAGGGAGCAGGCCGACGGCAAAGGTCGACAGGCCCATGATCGCCATGGTGACGAGAAAGGTCTTCTTGCGCCCCACGATATCTCCGACCCGGCCAAAGACCAAGGCGCCGAACGGTCGCACCGCAAAGCCGGCGGCAAAGGCCATCAGCGCCAGAATAAAGCCTGTGGTTTCATTGACGCCGGAAAAGAATTTCGCTGATATGACGCTGGCAAGCAGGCCATAGAGATAGAAATCATACCATTCAAATACCGTTCCCAAGGAGGACGCGGTGATAACCAGCTTCTCGTTCTGTTTTTTGCCCGCGCCATCCGGCAAAGCATCCGTCTTGGTAGCCAATGTCCTTCTCCCTTTTTGCCCCGATAGCGACGGCAGGCATCTGCCTTCCGCTCGCTCTCGGAATTATCCCTGTCTGATCCCGTGCTGACCGCCATCGCTGATAAGCGCTGCCTCAGTTGGTCTCGCCGTGTGCGAAGGGCGCAGATATTTCCGAATATAGATCATGAACCGCTCCCCTCCTCTTATAGTAACTCACTCGTGAGTGAATATTATGTCTATGCGCCGCCAATGGCCCGCTCTGCTAGCCGCCTCAGCCTTTGTCCTGCTTCCGCTGCTCGCAAATTTCCTTGAACCCGGCGGCCATGAACCGCGCCATCCGCAGTTTGACCGCCGAATAATCCTCTGAATGACACAGACCGTCCGACAATTTGTCGATGCGGCCCGTCCGCGCAAGAGTCAGCATCAGTGCGCCGGTCACAAAATGATAGCCCCAGAAAATATCTTCCTCTGCCGAGTCCGGCAGCGCCTTCTTCAATATCTCGATCAGGCGCAGCACGACCGGATCAAAATATTTGTCCATATATTCCGCGCCATCCGGACTGTTCGATGCCTGGGCACCGAATGCGCCGTAATTTTTCCAGCCCTCCCCGCCCTCGATATAGAGATCGAGATCGGTGTCGAGAAAGGCATGCAGTGCCCCCTCTACGGTCGGGCTGTCGCCAGCCGCCCTGTCATAGTCATCAAGCGCCTTCATCCGCTTTTCGATGGTCACCACTGCGCGCCGAGCGAATACCGCATCGAACAACGTCTGCTTGTCGTCGAAATAATAGTTGAGCAGCGTGTGATGGACACCGACCTGTTTTGCCACGTCCTTCAGGGTTACACCATAAAAGCCATGCTTGGAAAAAAGCAGTTCGGCGACATCCAGAATTTGCTCCATCATTTCGGCGCGCTGCTCCGCCTTCGACGATTTCTTGACTGCAGTTTTTGCTTTCGACGCCAAACTCATTTCCTTCTGCACCTGCCGGTAACCGGCCTCAACCCCGGATGCCCTACACTTATCCGTAATCTGCTCGCAATTGTATTTTGTCGATCTTGCCGGTGGCAGCCAGGGGCATCCGATCCAGCCGGATGATTGCGTCCGGTATCCACCAGGAGGCAACACCTTCGCGCAAGGGGGCCAGCAGAGCCTCGTCATCAATCTCTTCGTCGCAGGTTTCGACCAGCAGGATCGGCCGTTCGCCCCATTTGGGATCGGTCCGGCCGATAACCGCAGCGAGCGACACCTGCGGCAGCGCGCCGACCAGCGATTCCATCTCGGCAGGATTGATCCACTCACCCCCCGACTTGATCAGATCCTTGGCGCGGCCGGTGATCCTGATATTGCCGGAAGGATCAATCCGGGCCAGATCGCCGGTATCAAACCAGCCATCCGCATCGGTCGCCGGCGCGGGATCACCAAAATAGCGCCCAACGACGCTGGGCCCGCGGACCCGCAAATGACCCTCCGGCCCGCGCTGGTCATCCAGTGGCAGGCCTTCCTTGTCCGTAAGCAGAAGATCGATCCCGATCGCCGGCCTTCCGGAAACACCGGGCGCCCGTTCGGGGTCACCGGGAATGGCGGCCGTGCCAAGCGGCGATAATTCGGTCATTCCCCAGCTCGTCTGTACCTCAGCGCCAAGCCGTTGCTCGATCCGCTCCATCAGGGCTGGCGGCATCGATGCGCCGCCGACCAGAATCCGTTCGAGCGAGGGCAGATCGCCGCCTTCTTTCTCGAGATGCTCCACCAGACCCAGCCAGACCGTCGGAACGCCGACCCCCAGAGTCACAGATTCGGACCGGATCAGCGAAGCCAGATGCGCTCCGTCGCTGTGGCGGCCAGGCAGGACAAGCTTGCCACCAACAGCCGGTACCGTAAACGGCAGGCCCCAGGCATTGGCATGAAACATGGGCACCACCGTCAGCACCGCATCATGCGACCGCACGCCCATGACATCGGCACTAAGCTGCCGCATCGTGTGCAGATAGCATCCGCGATGCGTATAGGTGACGCCCTTGGGCGCTCCCGTCGTGCCCGAGGTAAAGCAGAGACCGGATGGCATATGTTCGTCGAACTGCCCCCATTCGATATCCGCCGTTTCAGCGGCCATCGCTGTTTCCAGTGAACCGATATTGACGAGCCCCTCGCTTGCCTCGATCGCCGCTCCGTGATCATCGAGCAGCAGGATATGCTCTATCGCGCTGCCTTCGATCGAAGCGGCCTGCGCCAGCGGCAGCAGGTCCGGGCTGACCAGCAGGACCCGTGCTTCCGATTGGCCGAGCATCGAGCCGAGATTCTTGGCCGTCAGACGCGGATTGAGCGTGTGGCACACTGCCCCCATGCCGATGATTCCGTACCAGCTTTCGAAATGCCCCCGGCTGTTCCAGGCCAGCGTCGCCACGCGGTCGCCCTGGCGCACGCCCAGCCGGTGCAGAGCGGCAGAAACCGCGCGCGCCCGATCATAGAGTTCGGCATAGCCAATCCGTTCGACCGTTCCGTCCGCCGCTGCCGACACCACCTCCGCAAGGGGGTGCCATTTTGCAGCGTGGGAAAGAAACATGTCGAGCGTCAGTGCATAATCCTGCATTGCGCCGTCGATCATTGGCAGCCCTCTGCTTTGGGGGGAAGCGGTGGCGAAATGACTCCGACGTTCCAGTTCCACGGCATATCGCCCGCTGCCCGACGGCGACACACAACCGCTTCGTGCAGCGCCGCTGTGCCGGGAAATAGATTGTGACGCATATGCGGCTCGTCGGCAAAATGCATGAAGGCCCTGTCCTCTGAATAAGGCAGCCAGTCGGGCTGACCCTGGGCCCAGGGTCGCCCGCTCCGGGCGAAACTGGTCCAATAATCGCCCATCGCGTCGATCAGCTTGCGCTCGGCCAGCTTGTCCGGAATCTTCGGCCAAAGCGGCGGGGTCTTGCTGGCCGTGTCAAATAGGAAAGGCAGTTCGGCAGCATGAAATGCATGCAATTTCCATTGCTGGGTCGCCGGATAGCCATGGTCAAAAAGATAGAGATAGGCGGGTTGACCCAGCGCCGCCTGGTTCGACACCAGTCGCTCGGACGTCCAGCCGTACATCGCATCGCGGGTGGCGGCGAGCATGCTTTCGTCGATATCCTTTGCCGGATAGCGAGCCAGAAAGGCATCGGCAAATTCGCCGTAATTTGCCCGAATGGCCGCTTCATAGGCCTCCGCATCGGCGGGTGCCTTGGGCAGCAGAAAGCGCAGGGAGCGGATTTCGCCGGCGTTGAAGCCCGCGAGAATCGGCACCGGCGCCTGTTCATTGCGGTCGAAGGTCTCGACCAGTTGCCGGGGCACGGTCTTGCCGTCGATGACAGGGAAAGGGAAATAGCCGTTCGCCGGCGCCGTGGTCACAATTTCTTCCGCCGGCAGCGCGCGAAGCGCGGCAAGGTCGGATGCACCAAGCTTTGCCGCAAGGTCGATGCCCTGTTCCTCCGCCGGCACCATGCCGTTTCGCTTTTCGCGCAGCGCCGGCGCGGACACCATATAGGCGCTCTGGGCGACGGCCTTGTGGAACAGCCCGCGTGCGTCCGGTGCCGCCATCAGATACATGACGCTCAGCGCCCCCGCGGACTCCCCGGCGATCGTCACATTGCCGGCGTCACCGCCGAAAGCGCCGATATTGCGCTTCACCCAGGCGAGCGCCGCAATCTGGTCGAGCAGCCCGTAATTGCCCGACACCCCGTCTGCCGATTCGGCGCTGAGCGCGGGATGCGCAAAATAGCCGAGCGCGCCAAGCCGGTAGTTGATCGAAACGACAACCATGCCCCGCTCGGCAAGCGCGCTGCCGTCATAGAGCGGGTCGCCGCCGGAGCCGGTGGTCAGCGAACCGCCGTGGATCCAGAGAAATACCGGCGCATTGCTTGCATCTTCCGGTGCCCAGATATTGAGCGACAGGCAATCCTCGCTCATCGCCGGCAGGTCCCAGGCGTAGATGCTGGGGCCGCGCGGTTTCGGCTGCATGCATGCGGGGCCGAATTTGGTGGCATCGCGGACGTCCTGCCAGGCGGATAGCGGCTGGGGCGGTGCCCAGCGCAGCTTTCCGGTCGGGGACGCCGCATAGGGGATGCCCTTGAAAATATGCATCCCCCTGCTCGCCTTTCCTTCGACCTTGCCCGCCGGCGCCTCGACCACGGGGCCGGTCGCGGCGGCAGAAGGCGCTGGCAAAAACGCGGTTGCGACAAGAGCAAGCGGCAGCAGACGGCAGATCATCCTAAAGTCCATTTTCCGTTATCCGTTCAGAAGCGATAATTGGCGCGAAGGCCCACCGTGCGCGGCCGGAGCCGGGCATAGCGTCCATCGAGAAAGGCTTCCGGATGGATATAAGTGATCGAGGAATCGTCAAAGATATTCTCGACATAGGCGGTCAGGTCGAGCGCCCCCAGCTTGACCCCGGCAAACAGATTCACATTGGTCCACGCCTCGGTGAAGTCATAGGTCGGGCTTACCGCATTGGGGTTCCCTGGGACATTGGGAAACTGGTTCGGAAATGATCCGACATGTGATGCGTTCAGGGCCGCAAAGGCAGTCTTGCCATCGCCGACAGCAAAGTCATAGCGCAAGGTGCCCGATCCCTGAAAATGCGGCGAGGCCAGACGGACGCCCGGCACCGCACCCGAAATCGCGGCTTCGACCGGTGACAGGTCGGTGACCTTTGCACGGTTGAACGATCCGTTGACCGCCAGGCTGAGACCGGCAAACGGCCGGGCAAGAAATTCGAATTCGAGCCCATAGCTTTCGGCACCGCCGATATTGGTGGCAAACTGGATCGAGTCGGAGACCCGGTTCGCCTGGACCTGGATGTCCTTCCAGTCGATATAATAAGCCGCAAGATTGGCGGTCAGGTCGCCGCCCAGCCAGCTGCCTTTCAGGCCGACTTCATAGTTGGTCACACCGTCCGATTTCGCACCGTCCGGGATGACAATGTCATTGGGAGCCGCCGCCGGCGGGGCCAGACCAGCACGGGCATTGACCACCGGTGTCCGGAAACCGGTCGAGACGGTGACATAGGTGGTCAAATCGCTGTTCGGTTTCCACGATGCACTGGCCTTCCAGGACAGACGATCATCCGAAACCTTCAGTCCCTCGGCATAGGCATTGGGCGTTATGGTGAGCGGCGGGAAAAAGAAGCCGCAGGCGGGAAAGAGTTCCCGGCAATAGGCCGCCGTCAGATAGTTGCTGGAATAACCGCCAGCGCGAGTGAAGCTCTGCACTTTTGTATTGCCATAACGCAGGCCGCCGGTGATCCAGAAGCTGTCGCTGAACCGGTAGGTCAGCTCGCCGAAGCCGGCGATCTCGGTCTGGTCGGTATAGGAATTGAAACGCTGGTAATATTCGTCCGGAAGGCCGGTCAGGCCATTGGCGGCCAGATATTCCTCCGTTGAGCGATAGGCGAAATCGACCGTCCGGCGCTTGTCATAATAGAAAAAGCCGGCAACCCATTCGAACGGGCCCTTGCCCCGCGAGACCAGGCGCGATTCCTGGACAAACAGGTCGTCATAGCCGTAGGCATCCAGCGCGAAGGGAAAGGCCTGATCATAGGTCCCTGCGAGATCAACATAAAAGGATGCATCATAATTGGACATGGTCGTCGAACTGATCAGTTCGGCAAAATCGAATTCGTAGTTGATCGTGGCATTATAGTTGGTCAACTCGCCCTGAAACAGGTCGGGCCGATCCGAACGGCGTACGAACTTACCGAGATTCGGATTGGTCAGCCCGGAATCCGCGGGCTGGCTGTTCTCGTAGGACACCAGCAGCTTGACCTGCATCCGGTCACTTGGCTGCAGCATCAGGGTCGCCCTGCCGCCATAGGCCTCGAGACTGTTGGAATCCTTGACGCCGGTTCCGATATTGTCGACCCATCCGTCCTCGTTGCGATAATAGCCGGTCACACGCAGGCCGGCCTCGTCGGTCATCAACGGGATATTGATCATCGCATTGTAGCGCTGGCGCACCGTATTGGAGCCAGTCAGGCCAAGGTCGACGCTGGCCGAGGCCTCGAATTCATCGAGGTCGGGACTTTTCGTAATGATGCGCATGGCGCCGGCCAGGGAGTTCGACCCGAACAATGTGCCCTGGGGGCCGCGCAGAAACTCGACCCGCTCGACATCATAGAGATTGGGATCGAGAATGGTCGAGTTGCCGTTGGCCGAAATCGGCAGTTCGTCGACATAGATGGCGACGGCGCTCTGCAGCCCGGCGCTATAGCCGTTGGTGTTGATGCCGCGGGCAGTGAAATTGTTGAAATTCTGCGTCGGCCGGTTGACGACGATGCCTGGCGTATTCTGGGCTATTCCCTCGAATCCGACGATGCCGAGATCATCCAGCTCCTCCTGGTTGAAAGCCGTGACACTGAGCGGAACATCCTGGAGCCGCACGGTGCGCCGGGTGGCGGTGACCACGATTTCCCTGTCCCCGCGCTGTTGCTTCTTTGCAGTGCTGTCGGCAGCTGTTTCGGTCGTCTGGACCTGAGCCGATACGGGTTGCGCAAGCAAGGCCATTGCTGACGCAGACGCGAATAATATTGCTTTCATTTGAACCTCTCCTCCAAGCCAGTGCTCTTTGTCACCAACTGGGGCAGCATGTACGCCACGATATGTCGCCCTGTCAATACTCACTATCACGTGTGTGAATATCTTTTTGAGAGATACTGAAAGGCTCGAGAAGACGCTTGAAGGGCATCAGAGAAAGAGGGATCCGGGACTTACAACTGGAGACTGGCGGGGCGGAAAGTCACCCGCTAACGACAGTTCTGCGCAGGGATACGAGCGACCAGCTGTTGTGCCGCAGCACGACGGACAAGGCTGTGCGTCAAAAATACCGGGAGGGTCAGAGGAACTTCAGCAGCCGCTCCGGATGGGCGGTGAAATCACGCCGACCCTTTTCACAACGCCGTGCGGTCGCGATGCGTTCGGCGCCATAACCGAAGCAGATTCCGGCCAATCCTGTCTGCTCGGCTTGATCCAGGGGACCGGGACCCAGGTCGAACCGGCGCGCGCCCGAAACAAACAGGCCTTTTTGCAGGACAAGTGCCGTCTCCAGATCGTCTTCCTGCAAGGTGCCGATCGCCCATCTGTTAAACCCGTTCAGCGGATTGCGTCCTTCAAACGGGCCGGGCGTGGTGACAACGCCCTTATCCAGTCGCCACTCAAGACGGGGCTGACCGTCCTGCAGCAAGACTGCATGGATTATGCCGCCCTGCTCATCCGGAATATCGATCGCGTAATGCCGTTCCACCTGATCGCGCCCGACATGACGCAAGGCCAGCCATGCGAGATCCAGCATGTGGGGGCAATTTGCTCGCGCTCTGCCACCGGCGAAAAAATCGGCTGTCGAGATATTCACGGGCAGTCCGACGAGTTCGCGAAGCGGGGCAATGGCACCGGGGCATGTCGTCAACGGATAATGACGAAAATCCGCCTCTACCGCTGTGACGGCATCGCCATCATGCGCGATTTTGCACTTCATGGCGTGCGGATCGTCTTCCATCTCCGCCAGCACAAACTGCTCTTTGCGTGTCAGACGGATGCGACGCCTGTAGACACCCGATCCATAGCCGGGATCGGGGGGAAACCGGATATCCGACACTTTCTTTTCCGCCTTCCCGGCTTCGGTCTTGTCTCCATTGTTTCGATTGCTCACAGGTTCCCCTCGGATTTGCCGCGATGCGCGGCAGCTTGCGGATCACATCATTGCCCCGGAGGGGTCAGTCGGCATATTTCTTTTGTTCCAGACGCGCGATCGTGCGGGCGTGCACTTCGTCCGGTCCGTCCGCAATACGCAGCGCCCGAACCCGCGCGAACAGGGCAGCCGTTCCCGCATCGCTGTCCAGTCCCCCGGCCCCGAAGGCCTGTATCGCATCGTCGATGATCGCAAGCGCCGTGCGCGGTGCCATCACCTTGATCATCGATATTTCCAGACGCGCGACCTTGTTGCCCACCTTGTCCATCATATCCGCGGCCTTGAGGGTAAGCAGTCGCGACGCTTCGATATCGATCCGGGCATTGGCAATGCGCTGTTCCCACACGCTATGTTCGATGATGCGCTTGCCGAAAGCGCTGCGGCTCATCAGGCGACGGACCATTTTTTCCAGCGCCACCTCGGCCATGCCGATGATGCGCATGCAATGGTGGATGCGTCCGGGGCCCAGACGACCCTGCGAAATCTCGAACCCGCGCCCTTCACCAAGAATCATGTTGCTGGCCGGAACGCGCACATTGTCGAAGGTTACATCGCAGTGACCATGAGGAGCATCGTCATATCCGAAGTTAGTCATGTTGCGGCCAATCGTCATGCCGGGGGTGTTCATGGGCACGAGGATTTGAGAGGCCGTCTGGTGCCGGGGAGCGTCAGGATTGCTGCGCCCCATGACGATCATGATCTTGCAGCGGGGATCAAGCACACCCGATATCCACCATTTGCGCCCATTGATGACATATTCATCGCCATCGCGGCGGATCTCGGTCTGCATATTCGTGGCATCGGAGGAAGCCACATCCGGCTCCGTCATTGCATAAGCGGACCGGATTTCACCCGCCATCAGCGGCCGCAGCCAGTCTTCCTTCTGCTCTCTTGTTCCAAAAAGATGCAGCAGGTCCATGTTGCCGGTATCCGGCGCGCTGCAATTGAACACTTCGGATGCCCAGAAAATCCGGCCCATCTCTTCTGCAAGCGGGGCATATTCCAGGTTGGTCAGCCCTGCCCCCCGGAAATCCCCCTCGTCATGGTCTGACGGGCACATGAAGAGATTCCAGAGCCCTTCCGCTTTCGCCTTTTTCTTGAGCCCCTGTAGGACTTCCGGCTGCTTCCAGCGATTTTGTTCCAGCTCGGCATAATAAGCGGGCACCGCAGGATAGACATGTTCGGCCATAAAGCTTTTCACGCGTTCGAGCCATTGGGCCTGGCGTTCGGATATGTCAAAATTCACTGATAAAAACTCCTGATAAGGGGCGGCTGTCAGACATCCGCGATGATCTTTCTCGCTTCATCGAGCAATGCTATGGCGGAAGCATGCAGGCGCTGCCCCGTTGCCATGTCGGCTAGACCCGCCTGCGCTCGTGCATGACTGCCTTCCAGAATCAGACCCAGCTTGTAACAAGCAAGAACTTCAAACCAGGGCAAATCATCAAGCCGGCGGCCGGACCGTTCGGCATAGCGTGCGACCATTTCACTGCGTGACGGATAGCCCCCGAGCGGGTCCACCCGCATTGTATGGGGTCTGCCGGATTTGCCGTTGGGCCAACTGATCAGGATCCGGCCAAGGTCGACCAGCGGATCGCCCAGAGTCGACATTTCCCAATCGACCACTGCGCGCAGCTGCCCGTCTTCCCCGAAGATGCCGTTGCCGATATGATAGTCACCGTGGATGATCCCCGGCTGCATGGCTTTCGGACAATGGTCCGTCAGCCATTTGCCAACGCTCCCGACATTGCCAAGCGCCGCCGGCCCGTCCCAGCCTTCAAACCGGTCGTAGCTGTCGAGCTCGCTCGCCCAGCGCGCGACCTGACGCTCCAGAAATCCATCCAGCTTCCCGAAGTCGGAAAGGCCAGCCGCAACCGGGTCAATGCGCGACAAGGCCGCGAGCGCATCCATCAGTTCCAGCCCCATCCGGTTTCGCAGCGCAGGTTCCTGCCTGACTGCCGCCGGAGTTTCGACAGTCGGATTAAAACCGTCGACGGCTTCCATCACGTAAAAGACTGTCCCCGTCACGGACAGATCAGTGGATGTCGCAAGCAGGCGCGGATGCGGCACTGCAGAGCCCTCCAGCGCTGACAGAACGCGTATTTCCCTTGTCAGCAGCTTGTTGCTGTTGGGTCGGGGCTTTGCCGGCGGATGACGCAGCACGCAGTCCCGCCCTCCCCAGCCGAAACGGAGGACGATATTCTGGCTGCCGCCGGCCAGCAGCCGGGGATTCTCCATCTGATGATCGCCCATGGCACCATGTTCCCGAAGCCAGATCGCTATCGCATCCAGATCGAGAGGCAGGTCGGAAATATCTGCATTGGTTCGGGTCATTCTTCGCTCCTGAAACGGCCATGGTCCCGATGCAGAGGGGATGACAAGGCAGCAGGCGCGGATTGCAGTTGGAGCACAAGGGGAAGTTAAGAGCAGACAAAGGGGGAGGTGCATGGCTCGGCATTCTCCGCAGGCCAGCGAGGAAATATCCGGAGCCGTTTCATTACCGCTGAGGACCAGCGCGCTTGCAAGTGGCGGAAACGGATGTTTGCCGTTCATCCCCTATAGCATTCCCATCAGGATACCGACGGGCACGCACAGGGGCGGGTGATGGCGAACATAAGTCGCTGCCGTCCAGGCGCGGTGAAAGCGATGAAGGACAAATATATGGCAAGCGGACCATTGGCTGGCGTTAAAGTAATCGAATTTGCAGGACTTGGACCCGGGCCCTTCGCCGGTATGGTGCTATCCGACCTCGGCGCGGAGGTGGTTGAAATCGCCCGCGACGGTGCGCCGGCGCCGCGAGCGACAAGAAGCGACGCCAGAGGGCGCAAACGCATCGGCCTGAACCTGAAAACGCCAGAGGCGGTCGAGACCTGCCTGAGTCTTATAGAGAAAGCCGACATTATATTCGAAGGCAACCGGCCGGGTGTCATGGAGCGGCTGGGACTGGGTCCCGATGTGATGCTGGCCCGCAATCCCGCGCTTGTTTACGGGCGGATGACAGGATGGGGGCAATATGGGCCACTGGCCCAGGCCGCAGGCCACGACATCAACTATTTCGCTCTCACCGGCCTGCTCCACGCGATCGGGCCAGAAGAGAGACCGGTGCCGCCGCTCAATCTCGGCGCCGACTATGGCGGCGGCTCGATGTTCCTGATCGCCGGCATGCTTTCGGCCCTGATCCACGCCCGCACCACCGGCCAGGGCCAGGTGGTCGATGTCGCGATGACCGATTGCGCAACCTATCTCGGCACGCTCTTTCACGACATGCGCGGAAGCGGCGACTGGAAAGATCAGCGCGAAGCGAATTTGCTTGATGGCGGCGCGCATTTCTATGGAAATTATGAATGTGCCGATGGCAAATTCGTTGCGATCGGATCGATCGAGCCACAATTTTACGCCCTGCTTCTCGAAAAGACCGGCGCGGCGGAGAAGCTGTCCGATCAGCAGATGGATCGCAGCAAATGGCCGGAGATGCGCGAAACACTGCGCGACATTTTTCGCACCAGAACGCGCGACGAATGGTGCGAGATCATGGAAGGGACCGATGTCTGCTTTGCCCCTGTTCTTGCCTTGGAAGAGGTGCCAAACCACCCGCATCAGGTTGCTCGCGGGGTGTTTGTCGACGTGGGCGGCGTTCGGCAGGTGGCCCCCGCACCGCGCTTTTCAGGCACTCCGGCTACAGTCCAGTGGGCGCCATCGGATAAACAGTGGTTGGCCGAAGATATTCTGTCGGAATGGACCTGAGTTGGGCGGACGGCACTGCATTTCGCGGTCGGTGCCGGCAAAATAGCGAAGATTATCTCTGCTGTTGCCAGCGGCGGACCAGATTTTGCTTCAACTCTACCAGAGCCGCGCCAATTTCGTGCGTATCCGGTTCCGATTCATTCGCGCTGAACCGGATCGCAGAGATTCCATAGCGCAAATGGTCCTGCGCGTCGGAAAGAGCAACCGCAACGGTGGTCACGCCGGCGTCGAAATTGTTACGATCCACCGCATAGCCGCGACGGCGGCAAAGTTCGATATCCTCCTGGAAATCGGCCATGCTGGGAGGCCGCTGCCAGCGCAGCTTTGCGAATTCGCTTTCGATTTGCTCGTTCGTCAGACCCAGCTCGGCTGCAAAGGCACGACCCACGGCACCCACCAGCATCGGAACTCTTTGGCCGATCGACATGTGGATGCGCATGAGGCTCTGCGTTTCGATAAATCCCATGAGGATGATCCGATTATCCGCCACGCGCCGCCAGAACCCGATGGAAACATCGTAAGCCACGGCAAATCTTTCCAGCTCCGAGTGAAGCTGGGAGAATATATTCTGGGGATCGAGGGCGCGGGACGCGAGGAGCGCAGCGCCGCCGCCCAGCGTGTAGCATTTCGTGTCAGGGTCAAATTCCGCAAAGCTCTCTTCATGCAGTTGCTTGAGGATTTTGAAACAGGAACTGGGCGCGATGCCCAATTCGCGCGCGATCGCGTTTACCCCCATGGGCCTGCGCATGGTGGCAAGAAGGCGCAGAATGAGGATGGTTTGGACGACTGTGCTCGGCTTTTTGACGGCGGCAGTCGCTTGGTTATCGCCCATGACCGGGTCCAAAAACCTGGCTCGAAACAATATATGCTCTGACCCCGGATTGGGCATATAATCTAAAGGTAGATTCTGCCTTTTTTTCGCCGTTTGCTTCTGCCCCTGATTTCATTTTCGCTTGCCTCGTCTATCCATTTACGTTCGCCACCCCCCTCGCCCGACTAGCCAACCGTGCGTTTTCGTTCCAGAATAATCTTAGATTAGTCGTATTCTATGGCAATTTTGCCAAAGTGCCTTTGTTCCTTCAGCGCTCCAAAAGCCTCTGGCAAATCATGGAAAGAGTGAACGGAATCGATCACAGGGCGCAATCCTCCGGTTTCAACGGCCTTGACCATATCAAGCTGCTGCTGCCGGCTTCCCACGGTAATTCCGGAGACATGAAGATTGCCGTATATCATATGCGGCGCCGGGAACGCGATGGGTTGCCTGGTCAGCGCGCCGACCAGGCACAGGCTGCCGTCAACCCGCAGCGCCTGGAGAGATTGTGCAAGATCTCCGCCGGCGACCTCGACCACATGATCCACGCCGCCGCCGCTGAGCTGCTTCACTGTATCGCCCCATTCAGGATTTTCCCTGTAGTTGACGACTTCCTCGACCCCGAGCGCCTTCATCCTCTCCGCCTTCTCGACCGAAGAGGATGTGGCGATGACCCTCGCCCCGGCCATCCGGGCAAACTGCGCCGCAAAAACCGACACGCCGCCGGTCCCCTGGACCAGAACGGTGTCGCCGGGCTTGATATTGCCTTCAATCACGGTCGCCCGCCAGGCAGTCAGGCCCGCGCAAGGCAGGGTAGCGGCCTCGGCAGGGCTGAGTCCCGCTGGCGCGCGCGTGAAGCGTTTCTCTGACATCGTGACATAGCGCGCAGCGAACCCGTCGACATGGTCTCCCAGCATCCTTCCCGTTCCGGCAGCGGTTGGCGGTCCGTCGGGCCAGTCGGCAAAAAAGGTACCCATGACCCTGTCCCCCGGCCTGAAACGGGTCGAGTCTGGGCCGCATTCTTCGACAATGCCAACACCATCCGAAAGTGGCACCCGGCCAGGCGCGACCTTGATCGCGCCCGTTACGACCAGATAGTCATGGAAATTGAGAGAACTGGCTTCGATGCGAACCAGCAGATCATCGCCGGACGGCTCGACCTGATCCCCTTCGACGGAGCCCAGAGAAGCGATCGATGGATTTGCTGCAATTTCGAAACACTTCACACTATTCTTCCTAAAATTTACAGATTCATGAGTTAGCTAATCATGGACGGACATTGAGAAAGCAGCCATGGTGTAACGGCTGCTGGTCAATAGTGATTTCAGACACGGTCAATAGCCGGCTGTCTCGTCGCGATGCCGCCTTCGCTGCTGTTATCTGTTGGTAATGCGTTCTTTTTTGTCACGGTGATATCGCGTTTGATTATCCGCTCTTGACTCTAAATTCATGATGGTGAATAATCATTCACGAAACAACCATAGTTGATTGCAGATGATGGATGTCTGTTCCTAGGGAAAGGCGAAACGCCCCTTTCCGGATCGCTCTGCGATGCAATCATAATAATAATGGTATCAATGGATAGGAGGACTGAAATGGAAAAGATCTTTTCGGGTACATCGATGCGTTCGGCACCGACTATGGCTGCCTACAATGCCTATTCCGCGATCGTGCGACGAGAATTCTATGACGGCGACCTGGAGAGTGCCTCCGGCGACTTCCGGGACGTCGAGATGGAAAAAGCGCTCAGCTCTCCCCTTTCCATTACCAGAATCACCACGCGAGATGAGGTGACCTTCCGGCGACGGCCTCATCATGTCCGCAAAAATCACGTAGGCTTGCGCGTGCTGTGGATCGTCAACAGCGGCTCCGTAAAAATAGTGAGAGGGAGCGGGACCACCGAAATTCTGGCCGGACAGGCGGGATTGCTGGATTCCAATGTTCCCTTCACGGCATCCCTGAAAAGCTCACCGGAAGCCAACCATTTTTCTTATCAAATATTGATACCGCCAGATATTTTCAGCAGCCATCTGCAGGAAGCAGATCGCTTTTCGGATCCATTCCCGCTCGAATCGATCGATGGAGAGATGGTTCGCGAGTTGTTCGACGTTATCGTGAAACATGGATCGCCAGAAATTCACCTTCGCCGGCAGTCAGATGTTTGGCGCTAAACCGGTCAAATCGCGATTGGGGAAGATGCTCTGCGCGGTGATGCCAGCCATGCAGAAAAATCTCCGCGCCTCGGGCAGACCAGTCTCGCAACTTTCGGCAAAAGGCCGGTGACTTGTGGAGCGGCGCTGCGTCCCAGAAATTAGGTACAACCAGCATCGCTAGATTTTGGATGCTAGTCACCGGTACAATGCGATCCAGAAGTGCATCAATCTCGCCTTCAAAACGCGGACTCACGTCATGGATCGATGTCAGCAACAGATGATCGGGTATCGTCACAGTGAATAAGCCTCATCAGCCCCTATATTGGGGACATATGGTATATTCGTGACATATGGTGCACGGCGCAAATTAACGTGGTTGTTGACTACGGCGACCGGTTCGCTGGCAACGGGCGACGGAAGACCTTCAATGCAAGACGCGGCCGAGACATGGCCAGCCGCCTCCGGCCAAACGGATTCTCGAGCCGATTCAACACCATGGATAAACGACGGCAGGGCCAAAGCTTCCAGAAGAGTCGCTGCAACAAACAAGGCAGGCGCCCTGAACATGCTCATAAAAACTTGTTTCCCATAAAAGTTGCATCCCATGACAACTCGCTTGCGCGCCAGCCGATGTCAGCTAGACGCCAACGACCGTCGATTCCCGCACTTTGGTCGGCTCATGTGCGGTTTTTCACCCTCCCCGGCGTCTAGCTTTGAGGTGAGCTGAAGGGGCGGCCAGGGGGATCAGGCATCAGCTACATCAAATGGCTCGGGAGATTGACATTGGTACTCGTCGTGATTTTTCTCATGGAGAACGTTGCGCTGGCGCAGAGCAAGCTTCGAGCAGAGCGAGGGGCGTCTTGTGACAGGCCCCGCCCCATCGGCCACCATATTGCAGAAAATGCCCTTTCGATGCCGGCAGCCGAGCGAAAGCTCTGGTAGATGCATGCCTTATTGCCAATGGTGCGGAAGCACGCCTATGAACCCCAAATGGCACGAGGGTTTGGCGATATGAGCACGGGCGAAACAGGCCTGCGGCAATTGCTGAGCGAGATGCGCTCGGAATTGCTGCGCTTCATGCTCGCACGCCAATGCGATCCCGCCGAGGTCGAAGACTTGTTGCAGGACCTCTATGTGAAACTGGCCAGCATCCGCACCGGCCCGGTGAATAACCCGCGTGCATATCTTTACCAGATGGCGAACAACCTCTTGCACGACCATCGTCGCGGGCGTCGGCGACAGCAGGAGCGAGACGATCACTGGACGCGCAGTCGGATCGGACCCGATCTTGAAAAGGACGCTGGTCCTTCGCCAGAAGAGCGCGCGATCGCGCGCGATGAACTTCAGCGGGTCAATGAGGCGATTGCGTCAATGCCGGTCCGGACCGCGCAGATTTTGAAGATGTACCGCCTCGACGGAGTGTCGCAAAAGGCTATCGCCAATACATTGGACCTCAGTTTGAGCGCGGTAGAAAAGCACCTCCAGCGGGCTTACCGAACGCTCCAGTTTTTGCGCGAAGAATTGGATGATACCCCTCAACTCTTACAGACGGAGTCGGACGATGCCAGCCATTACTGATCGCGCAATGGTTGAGCAGGCTATAGCCTGGCACCTTCGGCTCAAGGATGCCGACGAAAATGCGTGGATTGAATTCGCTGAGTGGCTAGATGCTGATCCCGCCCATAACGTCGCCTATGAAACCGTCACAGACCGTGATGCGGATATGTCGACCGTACTGGAGAAAGCGACCTTTCCCTTCGGCGTTGATCATCAGCCACAAGCAGAATTCAGCAATGACGACGATAGTCGTGCATATGATGTCGGGGACGAAGGCCCGAGCCGGAATCGCTGGCGTTGGGGTGCGCTGGCTGCGTCAATCGTGGTCGCTGTTCTCTTTGGACTTCAAATGTTCCCCGGCTGGGACTCGACCTATCCAATCGAAACCGCGGTGGGAGAAACGCGAACCGTTTCACTCGCAGACGGGAGCGAAATCCGGCTCAACGGCAGCACCAGGATTGTCCTGGACAAGAGCGACGCCCGATTGGTGGAGATTGCGCGAGGCGAGGCGCGATTCACTGTCGAGCACGACGAATTGGATCCGTTCACCGTCATCGCTGGTGAGCAGCGTCTGGTCGATATAGGAACCGTGTTCAACGTGGTCCGTACCGATCAGCAATTTCGCGTCGGCGTGGCGGAAGGCGCGGTGCGCTTTGAAGGCATGGCCCGGACCGTCGAACTTCGCGCCGGTGACAGCCTTGCCGCAGACAATCGCGGGAGGATCGAAATTTCGCAGCGTCCGATCACAGCGATTGGAAGCTGGGCAGATGGTGTTCTGGTCTATGATCAGGCTCCGTTGGAACAAGTAGCCGATGATCTGTCCCGGTCAATTGGTGTATCGCTCGAGCTTCCACGAAGAATGCGCTCCAACAAATTTTCAGGGGTGATCCAGACCGACGGCGAAAGGGAAGCAGTGCGCGCTAGACTGGAAGAACTGATAGGTAAGAAGATTGTCGCTGACGGGACACGCTGGTCCGTCGAAACCCGGTGAGCAGCAAATGGCTTCTTGTGAGCGCACCAATGGTCTGCGCAGTGGCAACGTGCCCAGCGCAGGCTGCGGATGCGATCTCCTTCGATGTTCCAGCCGGGCCATTGAATGCTGCTCTGATATCCTTCGCCACTCAGGCGCGTGTTTCCATTGATGCCAGTGATCCCGCACTGCGGTCGGTCCGGGTTGGAGGCCTGAGGGGACGTTTTACACTTCGCGAAGGGTTACGCCGGCTGCTGCAAGGTACCGGATACGATTTTCGCATCTCGCGCGGGAATGTGGTGAGGGTGCTTCGCAAGCATAGCCGTGGTGCCGAACCAGAGGATACCGGCCGGCGAAGGGCCGCGACCCCTTCAACCCAGCGCGCGGGCCGTCCAGCGCCACCGCCCGAACCGATCATCGTCACGGCAAGCAAACAGAATGTTGCGCTGGCCGATTACCCGGGCGCTTTCCATATCGGCTCTTTCGATGAAGCGCGAAGCTTCCATTCCGGCAACAGGGGGAGTGAGGTGTTGCTTCGAGAACTGCCGAACCTGACGTCAACCAATCTTGGTTCGGGTCGCAACAAGATTTTCGTCCGCGGTATTGCTGACAGCAGCTTCAACGGGCAATTGCAATCGACTGTGAGCCAATATTTCGGAGAAAGCAGGCTCACCTACAGCGCGCCCGACCCCGACCTCGCGCTATATGACATTGAGAAGGTCGAAGTCATCGAAGGCCCCCAGGGCACCCTCTATGGCGCGGGCTCGCTAGGTGGTGTAATCCGCATTATGCCCCGCCTCCCCGTACCGGGCGAGTTCTCGGCTAGCGGAACCGCAGCGATGGGCGTGACCGGTACAAGCCTGGGTGGTGACGGCGCCATCGTTGCCAACATCCCCATCGGCCAACGCGCTGCCGTCCGAATTGTTGGATATCGCATTATGCGTCCTGGCTATATCGACGATATCAGACGTGGTCTGTCCGAGGTCAACCGCACAAACGTGTGGGGAGGGCGGGCAACCTTTCGAATGGAGTTCGAGGATGGCTTGAGCATCGACGCCGGAATCGTATCCCAGGACACGGCCAGCGAGGACGGCCAATATACCGATGCACCCCAGTCTTCCGCGCTGACGCGTCGGTCTTATGTCGCGCAACCCTTCAATAATGACTACCGCCTCATGTTTGGAACTGTCGGGGCGGACCTCGGCTTCGCCAAATTCGTCTCGAACACGTCCTATACCATTCATCCGATCGACACGGTATTCGACGCCACGCCGGCCAACACACAGGTTCCTACAATTTATGAAGAGGTCATGCGGGTAAAGCTGCTGACCCACGAGACCCGGATTTCGGGATCGACCGATTGGATTTCGAACTGGGTGTCGGGCTTTTCGCTGGCCCACAACATCAATAAGATAGACCGTTTTCTCGGCCCCGCAGACAAGCTCGAGATGATCTCCAATGTCCAGTCGGAAACCCTGGACGTCGCATTGTTTGGTGAGGCGACGCTGCCTCTCTGGCGTAATATCTCTGTCACAGGAGGAGGGCGCCTGTCCGTTTTTACGCGATTAGACGAATTCAGCATCCCGCTGGACGAAGCTTCGGATGAGCCAATCGGTCCGGAGACACGGTTTCTGCCAACCGTTGCTCTTTCCTGGAAGCCTTGGGACGGGGTGATCGGTTATCTGCGCTATCAGGAAGGGTTCAGGCCAGGAGCGGACCAGCTGACCGGAAGCGGCGATGAAGCTGCGGTGATCCGCCTCCAGCCCGACGAGATTCGCACATCGGAATTTGGTATCCGCTTTGGCACCGAAACCGGTTCGCGGCTGTCCGGCGGACTTTCCTATGCCTATTCAAGGTGGAACAGGGTACAAGCCGATCTCGTGACGAGTGCCGGTTTCCCCTATGTCGCCAATCTCGGCTCGGCGCAGGTGCGCTACATGTCGGCCAATATTCTGTCGAAGCCGACATCGGAACTCGCCTTGGAATTATCCGGTTTTCGCACGACCAGCTATCTCGATCGACCGGCCCCTGAGTTCGAAGCCGACGTGGAAGGAAACCTGCCCAATGTAGCCGATAGCGGCTGGCGACTCGCCGGTCGTTTCGAGCCCTGGATCGCGAATACCAAAATCTCTCTCGAGGGATCGGTGGGTTACATCGGCACCTCGGATCTGGGTGTTAGCGCCCCATTTGATATCCCGCAGGGAGATTATCTCGATACGGCTGTCGGCGCACGGGCCGATTTTGGCCGCTGGGGCCTGTCACTGGAAATCGACAACCTGCTCGACAGCCGAGCCAATCGTTTCTCCTACGGCAATCCCTTTTCTGTGGCGGAAGGGAATCAGCGCACGCCTCTGAGGCCGAGAACGGTCAGGATCGGGATCGATGCCAGGTTCTGACCATCTTTCCTTAAGGACGATTTCCAAGGCTGGCGGAAGCAAGTACATGATCCGGGATTTTTCAGCCTGTTTCGACGCGGTCGAATTTACCGAATGCGTTCACGCCAAGCCCGGCCAATATGTGATCGAACGCGCATTCGTTGGCTAATCCTTGGCCTTGAACTGCTGTAGACCCATCCATCGGGTTAGGGTGGCATCGGGATGGGTATCCCGTAACTCCCCGAACACCTCAGGAGTTTCATCTTGCCCCAATTTGAACGTCGCATCGCAAGTGATTATCGTCGCGCGAAATGCGATGATATATTTGGCCAGTTGGTCATAGCGCGCACCCATTTCGTCGCTCGACCACGGGGTCTGCTGATCTGATTCCTGCTGGGCGACGAGCTGCGCGACGGCCTGGTCGGTTTCTTCGGGAACAAATTTCACCCTGACCTTCATCCGCAGCACGGCATAGTTCCAGGTCGGTGCCCAGTCGCGATCCGACAACAGATTGGGCGACATATAGGCCTGCGGGCCGGTGAACAGGATCAGAGCGTCCGGATTGTCGCGCAAATAGGCATATTGCGGATTGCGCAAAGCAATATGGCCGAGCAGGGATGTCAGCTTTCCCTGATCGTTGACCTCGGCCAGCAAGGGCAAGGGCGTGGCGTCGAAATCCTGGGATACCAGCCATGCCAGCGGATATTCATCGATCAACTGCTTTATCTGCTGCGGCGCGCTCGGCTGAAATGTCGGCTCCATGACAGCGGCTCAGTCGCTGGTCAGAGTGGCGGACAACCAGGAAGCCGCATCGCTAATCGCCTGGTTGGCGATGGCGGACACCGACATCGCTTCGAGAAAGCTGTGGGTCGCGCGCGGGTAGATTTCAAGCTGAGTTGCCACGCCATAGTGGGCGAAATTTTTGGCCATTTGATAATTCACATCGGCCAGAATGTCATATTCCGCCACCGCCATGAACGCCGGCGGCAGACCGGAAAGATCGGCACCGATCGGTGCGACCAGCGGATTGGTGCGATCCTCGTCTGAGCGCAAATAGCTGTCCCAGAACCAGTCCATCTCTTCCACGCCAAGGGTAAACTCGGGTCCGTCAAAACGGCCATAACTGGGCAAATGCTCGAGGCCATAGGCGCCATAATTGAGCACCATTCCGGCCAGCGGGCGGTCGGCCCTGTCGCGCATCACCAAGCAGGTTGCGACCGACAGATTCGCGCCAGCGGAATCGCCGCCGATCGCGATCCGGTCAGGGTCGATGCCATGGGCACCGCCCTGTTGCCGCATCCAGGCCACGGCGGCATAAACTTCGTCCAGCGCAGCGGGGAATTTCGCTTCCGGCGACAGGCTGTAGTCTATCCCGACGACAATGATGCCGGCGCGCGCGGCATATTCGCGCATCAGCCGGTCATGGGTATCGATGCTGAACAGGGTCCAGCCGCCGCCATGGATATACAGCATTGCCGGCAGCCCCGTCTCGGCGGTCGGGCGATAGATGCGCAACGGCACGCCGGCCACATCGATATTGGTCGTCTGGTACATCTGCGGGCCACCGGTTCGCCACGGCGTGCGGATTTCTTCCGCCAGCAGCCGCCGCTCCGGCAGGGTCATAGAGCCAATATTCTCGACCCTGGCATAGCTTTCGTTGAGCGAGCGCACAAAAAAGGCAATTTCAGGATCGACGATCAGCTCGTCGGCAGGATCAACATTTGCGGCCGCATCCAGTGTCATTCGTCCAATCTCCTATGCCGCGCAATGAGGCCCAGCCCATACTGGCCGTCATCTAGCTTTTTCGGACCAGATGGTTCCCTATGTCGCGGGCCAATGTTCCGTGGTAACGGGCCTAATATAATAATGGGGCTTGCACGAGCGCCATATTTGGCCAGTATTCATGATCCGTGGATCAGCTATCGAGTTAGGGCCATGAAACTGAGTACCGATTATCTGGAAATCATGCGGCCGATCATCGCATTGGAGGACGAATATCCGGCGGCCTTTGTCGATCCGATGCACTGTCACGATCGCACCCAATTGCTCTTTGCCTCCTCGGGAGTGATGTCCGTGACCACCCCCCAGACCAGCTTCGTCGTGCCGCCACAACGCGCGGTCTGGATTCCCGCCGGCACCATGCACGAAGTGTCCTGCCGCGGTCCGGTATCGCTCCGCACTCTGTATCTCGAACGCAGCCTCGGCCAGACGCCGTCAGAATGCCGCGTCTTTGAAGTGTCCGATTTCCTGAAGGCGCTGATCCTCGAGGTCGTCAGATTTGAGCCGCTTTATGACGTCGAGGGTCGCGATGGCCGGATTGTCGCCTTGTTGATGGAAGAAATCGACCGGATGCCGAACGCGCCCTATGGTGCGCATATGCCAAGCGATCCCCGCTTGCTGCGCGTCTGCCGGGCGATCCTGGCCGATCCGTCCGATCCGCGCACCCTGGATGACTGGGCCAAAGTGGCGGGCATGGGCCGACGAACCTTTACCCGCGCCTTTAAACAGGAGACCGGCATGGGCGTCGCCATGTGGCGACAACAGGTGCGGCTGATGGAGGCCCTGTCGCTGATTGCGTCCGGGGATTCAATCACCCGCGTGGCCTTTGAAGTCGGCTATGAAAGTCCCAGCGCCTTTAGCGCCATGTTCCGACGGACGTTCGGGATGCCGCCCAGCCAGTATCAATTGCATTGATGCGCGGTTGCCTGGTCACGCACGCCCTACTGATAACCCCTAAATTGCACGGAAATACCAATGATCAGCTTTTTCGACGACCGACAACTTGGCCATGCGCCGACGCAGGAACTGCACAATGGCGGCTGGGAGCCCTATAACGAGACCGCTGCGCGCGCTACCGACATCGCTTCGCGACTGGTCGACATTCGCCGCAGCAGCGATTTTGGCATCGACCCGATACTGGCCGTCCATTCCGCCGACTATATAGATTTTCTGTCGACCGCGTTCCGGCAATGGCAGGACGCCGGCCGCAGTGGCGATGCCCTGGGCTATACCTTTCCGATTGTCGGCCGCCGTCCGCTGAACCTGTCGCGCATCGACGCCCGGCTCGGCGCCTACAGCTTTGATGCCGCGACGCCGATTGCCGCCCATAGTTGGGATGCGGCCTATTGGTCGGCGCAGTCGGCGCTCAGCGCTCTGGACCATATGGCGCAGAATTCCGCCCGGTCGGCGTTCGCCTTATGCCGCCCGCCCGGACATCATGCCGGGGCGGATTATATGGGTGGATATTGCTATCTGAACAACGCCGCGATTGCCGCGCGCCAGGCCCGGAAGGCAGGGCTGGGGCCGGTCGCGATACTCGACATCGATTATCATCACGGCAACGGAACCCAGGATATTTTCTATGAGGATCCGGAGATTTTTTTCGCGTCCATCCATGCTGATCCGGTAGCCGACTATCCCTTCTACTGGGGGCATCAGGATGAGACCGGCGCAGGCCAAGGCATCGGCACCAACTTGAATATCCCGCTGCCCAGAGGCACCGACTACCGGCACTATCAGTCGGCTCTCGGCAAGGCGCTCGATGCCCTATCGAAATGGGGCGCAAAATTTCTGGTGCTGTCCTTTGGTGCCGACACCTATGCCGGCGACCCGATATCGGAGTTTCAGCTGCAAACCGGTGATTTCCCGCGTCTGGCCCAGGATATATCCGCTTTGGCCATGCCGACGCTGATCGTCATGGAAGGCGGATATGCCGTGGACGCCCTGGGAGAAAATGTCGGGGCATTTCTGTCAGGTTTCGGCCACGGCATCTGAACTTATTGCATGCTGAACCGCACGGTCCCGCCGATGGTGCGCGGACGCACCACTGCGCCGGCAAAGGAAAAGGGCGCGCTCAATATGCCATATTGATCGAAGATATTCTTGGCATAGACACCCAGCTCGATATTGTCGGTCAGATTCATGAACGCGGTCAGATCGACGATATGATAATCGCCTTTTTCGAGCGTCGAATCAAAGGCGACCGGGGCGTTGGACAGATAGCGATGGGCAAGGCTGAAGCGCGGCTGCATCGGTGCATCGTCGAAATGCAGCGACACGCTGTTCGACAGGGTCCAGTCGGATGCGCCGGGCAAGGTTGTGCCCTTGGCATAGCCGCCGCCAGCCGCAAAACTGTCCGGCAACAGCGATGACAGCCGCGCATCATTATAGGAAACGCTGGACATAAACTGGAGATCCTTTGTCGGATTCAGCGTCATCGTCAGCTCGACACCGTCAATGTCGGCGCCGCCGCCATTGGTGGTATAGGCTTCAAAGGTCACCGGTACGAACAGCCGCGCCTGAATATTGTCCCAGTCGATATGATAGGCCGCAATATCGAACAGCATGCTGCCGTCCGCCAGGCTGAAGCGGGTGCCGATTTCGAAATTCTTGGTCGTATCGCTTTCGAAATTTAGCGGGGTTCCGGCGGCGGCGGAATAGACATTGATGCCGCCGATACGAAAGCCCTCGGAATAGAGCGCATAGACCATGAAATCGTCATCGGGCGCATATTTGACGGAGAATTTGGGAATGAAGCCCGATTCCTTTTTCTTGCCCGGCTGGTAATCGAAGGGCGGGGTCAGCGCCGCATTGGGCAGGAACTGCAGCCGCGGATTGGACGTGTAGCGGAACAGACGGCCGCCGGCGGTAAAGGTCAGGGCATCCGCAAAAGTGTAGGACAGCTCTCCGAACAAGGCGGTTTCCTTGACATCATTGCTGCTCACCTCGCGCCGCAGCAGATCGCCGGGCGCCAGGAAACTGCCCGATTGACCGCCAAATTCGCCGGGGTTGGCATCGATATAGTCGCTGATCCCTTCCAGATAAGCACCGCCCGTGCTGTCGGACTTGAGATGGGTGTAATTGCCGCCGATCAGCCAGCCGAACGGGCTGGCACCCGTCGATGCCAGCCGGACTTCGAGATATTCGGTCTTCGATTTGCCGGTGGAGGAAGACAGCTGCGGCGTGCCGGTCCGCGCGTCATATCCAAGGAAAATCGAGTCATCAAATGCGAGGTTGCTGTTCTTTTCGGTATAGCTGCCCACGGCGGTCAGGGTCGCAAAATCGAATTGCTGATTGATCGTCAGGCTGTGCAGCATGAAATCCGTGTCCTGATATTCCGGAACATTGGTGCTGCGTTCAAATGTCTCGGGGGCACCGAACAATACATAGGTCTGATCGTCCAGGTCATATTCCTGATACATGCTGAGCACGGAGAAGGTCGTCTTGTCGGTCGGCGTCCAGACCAGCGATCCGCGCAAGCCGCGGACCCGCAGGTCATTGCTGCCGTCGACGCCGGTGCCCGTATTGTCGAGATAACCCGCGTCAAAGCGCTGGAAAGCGACCAGCCGCACGGCAAGCTGATCCTCGATGATCGGGACGTTGACCATCGCCTTGGCGCCATAGCTGACTTCACCGGCCCGCCGGGTTGATGCCAGGGAGCCTTCGAAGCCGGCGTCAAAGCCGCTGGCGTCGGCTGTATTGACCACATAATTGATCGCGCCGCCGAGCGAGGAAGAGCCGAACAGGGTGCCTTGCGGGCCGCGGAGCACTTCGACGCGCTTGAGGTCAAATGTGTCGACATCGGGAATGACCAGCGGAAAGCCCGGCTCGGTCAGGGGTATCTCGTTGATATAATAGCCGGTCGTTGCCTGATTGGCTTCATGATAGGTGGTCGATGCAACGCCGCGAATGACGACTTCGGACACGCCGGGCTGATAGTCATTGAAAACGACGCCGGGCACGCGCGTGATATAATCCGACAGGCTTTGCGCCTGCAGGTTGCGCAGATCGTCTTCACTCAGGGCCGAGATCGAGCCGGAGACGTCCTTGAGCAGCTGCTCGCGCTTGCCGGCGGTCACAATGATCACATCATCTGCGGCACCTTCATCGGCCAGCTCGGCATGCGCGCTATGGGCGAAACTCAGCATGGCCATCGCCGACACGCTGCTGATGCAGATCGATTTAATCGCTTTGTTGTTCATGATATTTTCCCTTGCTGGACCCGATGCTGAATTATCAATTGTTACACTATGATTGCGATTTCCCGCCGTCCTAGCGTTCAAGGTCAATGATTGTCTCGAATGGGCCAATCCTACCGCAGGTGCGAAAAGACGTCGTGCCTGCCGGTTTTGCGCCGGCCAGCCAGGCATTTGGCCCGTTCGCCCTGCAGCTTGGCCTTGCTGAACATGGCGGGCCGATTATGATGACATAGACTGTCGCCGTTGGCCCTCGAACCCTGGAGCAATAATGACGGTAAGAAAATATGACTCGGTGACACGCCGCACATTGATGGCCGGCATGGCATGGGGCACCCTGGCAAGCATGGCCGGTCCAGGCAGGGCACTGGCCCGTACAGGTCCGGGGCAGACAAGCGATCCTGCCGCCATCATGCCGCCAATCGCGCCGCGCATATCCTTTCCCATCGAGCAGCTTGGCCGCCACCGCGACGACCCCTATCACTGGATGAAATATATTCCGGCGCAGGGCACGCGCAGCATGGACAATATTCCGCCGATGCTGCGCAATCATCTGCTGGCCGAAGGTCGCTACGCGGAAGAAATGCTGGACGATGCGCGCGACGCACAAGCGGAGATCTACGATCAGATCATGGCCCGCCTGCCGGCCAACCAGGCAGCGCCGCCGCTGCAAAAGAGCGGCTGGGACTATTATGACTATTATCCGGATGGGAGCGCCCATCTGGTCTATGCGCGCCGCAAAAGCGGCGGCGGTGCAGAAGAAATATTGCTTGATGAAGGAAAGCGCGCCGCCGGCCACAGCTATTACAGGACCACGGCCCAGCAAGCCAGCCCGGACCATCGCTATTTCGCATGGGCAGAAGACATCAAGGGCGATGACCGTCACCGCATTTGCGTGCATGACAGCGCGACCGGCGACACCAGGCTCGTCGTTCCTGACGATGCGTTCGGCTATAGCGCCGTGATATTCTCGCCATCGTCCCAATGGCTGTTCTGGATCTGGCGGGATGCGCGCAACCGCCCGACCCGGGTCTATCGCACAGCGCTGGCATCGCAAGAAACGGTGCTGGTCTATGAAGAAACCGACCCGGCGATCTTTATCTCGATCGGGCGCACTGCGGCGAACGGCTATATTGCGATCAGCCTCGCCGGTCCCGACACCAGCGAAGTGCGGCTGATCGCGGCCTCGGACGAAACCGCCGACCCGCGGCTCATCTATCCGCGTCAAAACGGTATCCATTATGAAATAGAGGAATGGGGCAACCGGCTGCTGCTGCTGACCGATGCTGACGGCGCGCTGGATCGCAAATTGCTGGAAATATCCAGGAGCAATCTGGGGATCGTCGATACGCTCGTCGCCCACCGCGCGGGCCGACAAATATTGGCGCTGGCGCCGTTTCGCGGCACACTCGTCCGGCTGGAACGCGCCAACGGCCTGCACCGTCTGGTGCTGCGGCAGCAAGATGGCGAAGAAAGTTCGGTCGGCTTTGATGATCCCGCCTTCACCATCGATATCGTGCCGCACCAGGACTATGCCAGCCCGGTCTGCCGGATCATCTATCAGTCCCCGAAAACCCCGCAAAAATGGATCGACATCGACCTTGCCAGCGGCGCCCAGACCCTGGTCGCGCAGGATTCGGCCCCGGGATTTGACCCGGATGACTATATCGCCGAGCGCCTGTTTGCTCCCGCGCCGGACGGCGAGCTTGTGCCGATCACCTTGTTGTCACACCGGGATACCCCCCGCGACGGGAACGCGCCGCTGCTGCTCTATGGATATGGCGCCTATGGCATTTCCAGCGAACCGGTCTTTTCCGTGCCCGCAACGGTTCTGGCGGATCGCGGGTGGAGCTATGCGATCGCCCATGTGCGCGACGGATCGGAAAAGGGGCAAGGCTGGTTCCTCGATGGCCGCAAATTCCACAAGCGCAACAGCTTCACCGATTTCATTGCCTGTGCAGAAGACCTGGTCCGCCGCAAGATCACCGCCAGGGGCAATATCGTCGCCTATGGGCTCTCGGCCGGGGGGCTGCTGGTCGGCGGCGCGATGAACATCGATCCGGACATGTGGGGCGGTGTGATCGCGAAAGTGCCATTTGTCGACATGCTCAACACGATGAGCGATGCCGATCATCCGCTGGTGCCGTTGTTCCGCCCCGACTGGGGCGATCCGCTCTCCGATCCAAAGGCCTATGACTATATTGCCTCGATCTCGCCTTATGAAAACGTCCATCCCGCCGCTTATCCGCCGCTGCTGTGTACGGCGGGGCTCAAGGATGACCGGGTGGGCTATTGGGAGCCCGCCAAACTGGTGGCCGAAGTCCGCCACCAGTCCACAAGCGACAATCCGGCGATACTCCTGATCGACGTCGAAAGCGGTCATCAGGGCAGCGGCAACCGCAATGACGAGATCGCCGAAATCTCCCTTTTTTGGGGATTTGCCGAACAATCGCTGGCCGCCGTCCAAAAGGCATGACGGTGCAGAAAGTTATCCAATCGGAAAAGACGATTTGGTTTTTCTTTTGCCCCAACTCAAAACGAATGGTTCGATTCTCAGGATGGTTTTGAGAAAATATTTGCACGCAATTGTAATGACTTGCAGCTTCTCAAGCCCAAAGGTTCGTTACCGCACCTGTTCCCACATTCCAAATCACACACCGGTGGAAACCTGAGGACAAATTAGGACCCGAATCACTCGCTAATCCGCAGGTAACTGCGGGTTTCACGGGTCAGCTCGGGATGGATGGAAACAGGGAAAATGGCGGACACGGAGGGATTCGAACCCTCGAAGGACCGTGAGGCCCTTGCCTCCTTAGCAGGGAGGTGGTTTCAGCCGCTCACCCACGTGTCCACGTAGCTTGGCTAGAGGGGGCGCTATAACCATCCATTGCGCATGCTGCAACGGGTAAAGTGGCCATTTCAAAAGGCCGCCGGAAAGCGCAAAACCGGTTCCTTGCCGGGAAGAGACTCGCACTGCCGCAGAATCGACTCATTTCGTCGTGCGCTCATTGCACGGTCATGTCCAACAGCCGACAGCCGTTTCTGGCTGGTAATGGGAAGGAGTTAACCCATGTTACCGTTTTGCATGAAGAAAATCTTGGGAACATTTGCGGTTCTGGCTCTTGCCACCGCGCCAGCCTTGTCACCCGCATCGGCGCAGGTCGATACGGTCGATCCCAATGACGCGATCGATGCCGATCTGGCCACGCCTGATTATGACGGCAATTTCAATTCGGCCACCGCCAATCCCTCGACCGTCGACGATTCGGCGACCGACAGCAATATTGATGCCGATATTGTGGCCCCCTATGCGACAAATGACGGCACTGCGGTCGATGCCGTGCCGGCGCCGCTCGAGGAGAACGGCACCTATCAGGATGATGACCTGATCGGCGCTGCGGAAGGCGTGTTCGGAAAGGGTGCAAAAGGCCTCGCCGAGGTCATTGAGGATATTCTGAAGAAACAGGGCCGGCCCAATGCCTATATCGCCGGACGCGAGGCGAGCGGCGCCTTCATTGTCGGGCTGCGCTATGGCTCGGGCAAGCTCTATCACAAGATCGAGGGCGAACGCCCCGTCTACTGGACCGGGCCGTCGATCGGCTTCGATATCGGCGGCAACGCGGCCAACACTTTCGTGCTGGTCTACAATCTCTACGACACCGAGGACTTGTATCAGCGCTTCCCGGCCGGCGAAGGCGCGGCCTATTTTATCGGCGGCTTCCACGTCAGCTATCTGCGCAGCGGCGACAAGGTGCTGATCCCGGTACGGCTCGGCGCCGGCCTGCGGCTCGGTGCCAATGTCGGCTATATGAAGTTCAGCAAGAAGCAGCAGTGGCTGCCCTTCTGATCGGCTGATCGACCATTACCCGTCCGCTGGCCTCGTCTCTCACAAAAGGCGACCTCATCAAGCCGCATTTTTCCCGTTAGCCCTGAGCCTGTCGAAGGGCGCCTATCGACGAGAGGCGTGGTTCGACAAGTTCACCACTAACGGCATTCCTGCCCGTGCGCAGAACCCAGGCGATGCGGCAATCCACCCCGGTCCACTCGCCTGGGGCCGTTGACCGTGGTTTCCGACGGGTCGTCTGACCGAATCAGGCCAGCGAGCGGACCTTTTCCATCCGCGCCAGATAGCGCGCCAATATGTCGATCTCGAGATTGACCGCCCGGCCCGGCGCCAGTTCACCCAGCGTGGTCACCTGTGCGGTATGGGGAATGATATTGAGCGTGAACTCCGCGCCCGTGTCCTTGTCGGACACCGCATTCACCGTCAGCGATACGCCATCGACGGTGATTGATCCCTTGGCCGCAACAAAGGGCGCCAGCTCCTTTGACACCCGGACAATGACCTCGTGCGAATCGCCGACCGGCTGGCAGGACACCACTTCGCCGACGCCATCGACATGGCCGGTGACGATATGGCCGCCCAGTTCATCGCCGACCTTCAGCGCCCGTTCCAGATTGAGCCGCCGTCCGGTGGTAAATTGTCCGTCCGCCGTGCAAGAGAGCGTCTCGCCCGAAACGTCGACCGCGAACCAGCCCGGCCCCTTGTCGACCACGGTCAGACAGACACCCGAACAGGCGATCGATGCGCCCATATCGACGCTGTCCATATCATAGCCGCACTGGATTTTCACGCGCAGGTCGCCGCGCTGATCGAGCGACTCAATGGTACCGATATCTGAAACAATGCCTGTGAACATGGGCGATCCTATCTGCAGTGAACGGAGCGGAACCTAGGCGGCGCGGTCATATATCTCAAGCATATCCTGCCCAAGGTCGCGCCGCTCCCGCCGCCGCCACTGGCCGTGCGCCTCGCTCAGCTTGTCCAGCCCGATATCGGCAATGCCGGGCAGCCCGCCACCGATGATGATCGGGGCGCGATAGAGCAGCAGCCGGTCGACCAGGCCCGCCTGCAGGAAAGAGGCAGCGGTTTTCGCCCCGCCCTCGACCAGCAGCCAGTTGATATCGGCAAGACCGGCAATGGCTTCGGGCTCGTCAATCTGCAGCCAGTGCTCCGGCCTGTCCTTGTCACTGCCCAGCACCACCGGTTGCGGCGAGCGGTCAGCGAGACCATCCAGACGCACGTCCAGTCCGGGCCGGTCGGTTCTGGCGGTGCCTGCACCGACCAGAATCGCGTCGCTGCGGGCCCGTTCGAGATGAGCGTGCGCTCGCGCCCGCTCGCCGGTGATCCACTGGCTCGACCCATCGGCCAGCGCGATACAGCCATCCAGCGACATCGCCAGTTTCAGCGTGACAAAGGGGCGGCTATTCTCCAGCCGGCACAGAAAACCGGCCATGGCGCGGCGCGCTTCCCATTCGCGGATACCCACCGATACGGGAATGCCGGCATCGCCCAGCCGGTCAATCCCTCTGCGCCGCGTGCGTTCATCGGCGTCGAGCGTCGCTACAATCACCCTTCGCGGTTTGGCGGCGATAATCGAGACGCTGCAGGTCGGGCCGCGCGTGCTGTCATGGGCACAGGGCTCCATGGTGACATAGATGTCGGCGCCCTTCGCCGACGCGCCGGCCTGCGCCAGCGCCATTTCCTCGGCATGCGGACGCCCCCCCGGCTGGGTCCAGCCGCGCCCCAGGATGATTCCATTCTTGACGATCACGCAACCGACATTGGGATTGGCACCGGTCTGGCCCCGCCCCCGCTCCGAGAGCGCCAGCGCTGCAGCCATATAGTGCGCGTCGGCGAAGCGGTTCAGCATTGCAGCCCGGCCGGGCGTTCCACCTCTTCCTCGCCGCGCGCCTTGCGGGCCGCTTCGGCTTCGCGTTCGATTTCCTCGACATCCATGCCGGACATCCGCCCGAGTTCCTTCATCGCGTCCCGCCGCTCCGCTTCCAGCTTGTCCTTCAGACACTGAACCTCCCAGCGGTCCTGCATGATCTCCTCGTCGGTGCGGTCATTTGTCCAGTTTTCGACATAAATGACCTCCTGCGGTACATAAGTGTAGGTATTTACCTGCGGATCGAGCCAGAAAAGGAACAGAATGACGGAGGTGCAAACCATCGCCAGCGCCGCCGGGAGCAGTCGCTCGCCCGGTTCGCTCTGGCGAAAGACGGCGACCAGGTCGCCAAAGCCACCGCTCACCGATACGTCTTTTAACATTCCCATGCCGCTCAAATAGTGCGGGCAGGCCCGGATGACCAGCCCTTCCCGCAAATTTGGCGCAGGAAGCAGCGGCCCGGCCATCCGGTGCCGCGGTCAGCTGTTGATTTCAAAGCGGACTTTCAGTGTCATCCAGCTTTCAACAGACTTGCCGTCTTGCGTCGCCGGTGTGAAGCGCCAGTATTTCAGAGCCTGCTTGCGGGTGGCGTTCCAGAAATCCGCATGCGGCGAATCGATCAGCTCGATCTGCTTCACCCGGCCATCGCTGCCGACCAGCACCCGCACACTGACCTCGGCCTCCCGCTCAAGGCGCAGCTGGCCCGGCGGATAGGCGGGCTGGAACCGGTCCGCATAGCGGCTGTTGAGGCGAGCAGCGACGATCACCGGCTCCGGTGCGATCTCGACCGGATCAAGGGGAATGGCGTCTCCCGTTCCCGCAGCCCCCAACGCTTTGCCCGGCTCCGAATAGGTCGGGAAGGGTTGGATTGGAATCGACAGGACATCTGCAACCGGCTGGTCCGGGATCCTTGGCCGGGTCTCCTGCGGCCATTCCGGGCGGGGCGGATCTTCTATGATCACCGGGTCGGACGGCTCCGGCTTTGCTATCGAAACTGCATTGAACGGGCCGTTGAATTTTTCCGGAACCTCAATAGCCGGCATCGCAATCACGCCGGCGATAATCGCGACATGGACCGCGCCAGCCAATAGCACGCCTTTCGTGCGCGGCGTCTTGTTCTCGTAAACCGAAACATAGCTCATCATCCTGTCCTCTCAACCATCCTCTGGAAATGGCAAAGCGGCCCGTGTCCGTTTGACTATCTGGCCCCGTCGCCACTAGTGATGATATACCATTACATTTGATATTGCAAATCCGTTATGCTCGGACGATTATCGTTATTTTATAATTACTTAAGTGGAAGCCGCTGCCAGTCTGGCCAGCGCGGCCTCCCGACCGATCAGCGGCAGCAAGGCGTTCATGTCCGGACCATGATCCAGCCCGGTCAGCGCCTGCCGCAGCGGCATGAACAAAGGCCTGCCCTTCCGCCCGGTCGCTTCCTTGAGCGCGCCGGTAAGGTCTTTCCAGATCTCGTCAGATGCTTCCAGTTCTTCCAGTTTGGCAAGGGCGACGGCCAGAAATTCGCGGTCTTCCGGCGGCATGGCGGGCGCGGCAACCGGCCCCGTCACCACTTGCCACCACTGCTCGACATCGCCCATATCGTGCAGGTTCGGGCGAATGATCTCCCACGCCGCGGCATCCATCGCCGCCGGCAGACGGTCCTTCACCGCCCCATAATCCAGCAGATGCACGATCTTCTGGTTGAGCTGCGCCAGTTCCTCCTCGTCAAACCGCGCCGGCGCCCGACCGAATCGGGAAAAGTCGAAACTGGCAATCAGCGGCGCGGCATCGGCCACCGGCTCCACCGGATCGCTGGTGCCGATCCGGGCCAGCAGGGCAACAATCGCCTGCGGTTCGATATTTCTCTCGCGAAAGCTGCTGACTCCCAGCGACCCCAGCCGCTTCGACAGCTTGCCCTCGGTGCCGACCAGCAGCGCCTCATGCGCAAATTCCGGCGGCTCGGCGCCCAGCGCATGGAACATCTGGATCTGCACCGCAGTATTGGCGACATGATCCTCGCCGCGCACGACATGGGTGATGCCCATGTCGACATCATCGATCGCGGAAGGCAGCATATAGAGCCAGCTGCCATCCTCACGGCGGATCACGGGATCGGACAGCAGCGACGGATCGAAATGCTGCTCGCCCCGAATCCGGTCGGCCCAGGTGATCGGGCTGTCGTGATCGAGCTTGAAGCGCCAGTGCGGCTTGCGGCCCTGCTCTTCCAGATCGGCCCGCTCCGCTTCGCTCAGCGCCAGCGCCGCCCGGTCATAGATCGGCGGCTTGCCGCGCCCCAGCTGGATCTTGCGCTTCAGGTCCAGTTCCTGTGCGGTTTCGTAGGCCGGATAGACCCGGCCCGATTCCTTCAGTTTCTCCAGCTCCTCTTCATAGCGGTCAAAGCGCGCCGACTGCCGCTGCTCCTCGTCCGGCACCAGCCCCAGCCAGGCCAGATCGGCCCGGATCGCCTCGACATATTCCTCTTTCGATCGCTCGGCATCGGTGTCGTCGAGCCGCAGCAGGAATGTGCCACCCTCCTTCTTCGCGAACATCCAGTTGTGCAGCGCGGTGCGGATATTGCCGACATGGAGATGGCCCGTCGGGGACGGGGCGAAGCGGGTTTTGATGGTCATACGGTCCTGAATGCGTTGGTGATCGGATAGCGCCGGTCGCGGCCAAAATTGCGGCTGCCCAGCTTGACGCCCGGCGGGGCCTGGCGCCGCTTATATTCTGCGATATAGAGCAATCGCTCGATCCGCACCACCGTTTCCCGGTCAAATCCCCGGGCGACCAGATCATTCACCGACAATTCCTCCTCGATCAGGCCGTGCAGCAGGGGATCGAGTATCTCGTAGTCGGGCAGGCTGTCGCTGTCCTTCTGGTCATCGCGCAATTCTGCACTCGGGGGCTTGCTGATCACCCGCTCCGGCATTACCGGGCCCTCCGGCCCCATGCCAAGGCTTGGGCGGTTGGCGTTGCGCCATTTCGACAGTTTGAACACCGTCAGCTTGTACGCATCTTTCAGCACCGAATAGCCGCCCGCCATATCGCCATAGATGGTGGCATAGCCGACGCTCATCTCGCTCTTGTTGCCGGTGGTCAGCAGCATGTGACCGAATTTGTTCGACAGCGCCATCAGGGTGACGCCGCGAATCCGCGACTGGATATTCTCTTCGGTGATATCGACATTGCTGTCAGCGAAACTGTCTTCCAGCATCGCGTCAAAGCCTTCGACCGCCGGATTGATCGGAATCGTGTCCAGCCTTGTGCCCAGCATTTTGGCGCAGCCCTCGGCATCGTCAAGACTGTCCTGCGAGGTGAACCGCGACGGCATCATCACGTTCCACACGCGATCTGCGCCCAGGGCGTCGACCGCCACCGCTGCCGAAAGCGCGCTGTCGATCCCGCCCGACAATCCCAGAATCACGCCGGGAAAGCGGTTGCGGTTCACATAGTCGCGCAATCCGACAATCATCGCATTGTAGATATCGGCGGGATGATCATCGAGCGTGTGGATTTCACCTGGCGCGCAGGTCCATTTGCCAGCGTCGCAGGACCAGTGCGTGTCGACTATTGCTTCGTCCCAGTCGGGCAGCTGGTGCATCAGGCTGGCATCGCCATTGAGCACGAAACTGGCCCCGTCGAACACGATCTCGTCCTGCCCGCCGACCCGGTTCAGGAACATCATCGGAATTCCGGTTTCGCGGACCCGCTTGGTGGCGACCTGTCCCAGGCGCTTGTCGTCCTTCTCCACTTCATAGGGGCTGCCGTGGACCGAGATAAATATATCTGCGCCTTGCGCCTTCAGATGCTCACAGACGGCCGGAAACCAGACATCTTCACAAATCGGGAGGCCGATCTTGCAGCCCCTGAACGCAATCGGTTCCGGCAGCGGGCCCGAGGCAAAAAGCCGCTTTTCGTCAAAGGTCCCATAATTGGGCAATTCGACCTTGTACCGGATATCCCGGATATGCCCGCCCTCCAGCAGAGCGATGCCGTTATAAAGCTTGTCGTCCTCGTGAAAAATCGAACCCACCAGCATCGCCGGTCCCGGACCTGCGGTGGCGGCGGCCAGCCGGTCGAGTTCCGCTTTCGCCCGCTCCCACACGGCCGGCTTCAGCACCAAATCCTCGGGCGGATAGCCGATCAGCTGCAGCTCGGGAAAGACGATCAGATCGCTGTCCGGCCGCGCCCCGTGCGCTGCGATCATCGCATCGGCATTGCCGCGCAAATCGCCCACACTCTGGGTCAATTGCGCCATTGTGATGATTAGCTTATCCGTCATCGCGCCCTGATAGAAAGGGCCACAGGGTCGGGCAATCGAAATTAACACAATTACGGACTTTAGATTTCACGGTCTTCTGTCTAATAGGTTCACAAAATTGTCATGGGATGCCGCCGGCGAGTCTTGCGGACTACCGTATCGGGGAAACGCCATTATGAAACTCATGTCCGGCAACAGCAATTTGCCGCTTGCCACCGCGATTGCCGAATATCTGGATATTCCGCTCACCGACGCCAGCGTGAAGCGTTTCGCCGATGACGAGATTTTCATCGAGATCCACGAAAATGTCCGCGGCGAGGATGTATTCGTGGTGCAGTCGACCAGCCATCCGGCCAATGACAATCTGATGGAATTGCTGATCAGCATCGACGCTTTGCGCCGTGCCTCGGCCAAGCGCATCACCGCCGTCATTCCCTATTTCGGCTATGCCCGGCAGGACCGCAAGCCTGGGCCGCGCACGCCGATCTCGGCCAAGTTGGTCGCCAATCTGATCACCGAAGCGGGCGCCGACCGCGTCCTAACCGTCGATCTGCACGCCGGACAGATTCAGGGCTTCTTCGATATACCGACCGACAATCTCTATGGCGCACCGGTGATCAGCGAGGACATCAAGTCGCGCCATGGTGACAAGGATATCATGGTCGTCTCTCCCGATGTCGGCGGCGTGGTCCGCGCCCGGGCTCTGGCCAAGCGGCTGGACAATGCGCCCTTGGCCATCGTCGACAAGCGCCGCGAGCAGGCCGGAGTATCCGAGGTGATGAATATCATCGGCGATGTCAAAGGGCGCTTCTGTGTCATGATCGACGATATCGCCGACAGCGCCGGCACGCTATGCAATGCCGCCGATGCCCTGCTCGAGGCAGGCGCGAGCGATGTTGCCGCCTATATCACCCACGGGGTCCTCTCGGGCAAGGCAGTCGAGCGGGTCAACAACTCGTCGCTGCGCAAGCTGATCATCACTGACACCATCCGCACTCCGCAAGCGGCGCTCGATTCCAGCAGAATCCGGGTTCTGCCGATCGCTCCCCTGCTAGGTGAAGCGATCAAGCGGATCGCGGATGAAAGTTCGGTAAGCAGCCTGTTTGACTGATCTCTGGTTGCAGCGAGGCCTGAAACGCACCGCCCCAATCCGCACCTGCCCTGATTCCAGCTTTCGCTGGAATGGCGAGTTGCTATAGATGCACTTATGACTCCAAAAGATATCGATTTCGCACAGAAGCTTGCCGATGCTGCAGGCGAGGCCATCCGCCCGTTTTTCCGGGCAAAATTTGACCAGGAAAGCAAGGGCGATTCGACCCCCGTCACCGAAGCAGACCGCGCGGCAGAAGCGGCGATGCGGGCGATCATTGAGGCCGAACGGCCCGATGATGGCATCATCGGCGAGGAATATGGAACCCGCAATGAAGGCGCTTCGCGGCAATGGGTGCTCGATCCGATCGACGGCACGACCAGCTTCATCGCTGGCCGGCCGATCTTCGGCACCCTGATCGCGCTGATGCAGGAGGGCTTTCCCCTGATCGGGATTATCGACCAGCCGATAGGCAGGGAACGCTGGCTCGGCGTGGTCGGACGCCCCACGCTGTTTAACGGCAAGCCTGCGAAATCGTCGCGCTGCCGGGAGCTGAAGGACGCCGTGCTGGCCACAACTTCGCCGCA
>Ga0209337_1000060_pt1 | contig 91888 bp, 78 predicted proteins | sample LinPmetageLP53_FD_184044 | JGI IMG/M metagenome (GOLD analysis project Ga0209337, IMG submission 184044) | Marine viral communities from the Pacific Ocean - LP-53 (SPAdes) (version 2) | ecosystem: Environmental > Aquatic > Marine > Oceanic | place: Pacific Ocean | collected 2010-02-08
AAAAGCGTCTAGCAAACCGCTGTTTCCAGTCCTATGAAGATATATTGAATGCCTGTACAGAAGCTTGGCAGCAATTTATTACAGACAATGAAAGAGTTAAATCTCTATGTTGGCGGGAGTGGACTAAGTTGACTTAAACTTTAATCCGATTGGTATTATTTAATGCAGTGGGCGGACTATTCATGTTCGCTTACCTGAACCAAAACACGACAAATCGTAGTATTTACTTATCAGATCTTCAGAAACAAATTATATAACCTCCAACTCACCTTAGCAAAATAAAAGCGAGGAACATATTGACACTTATTTGCTTAGTGAAAACGCTCCGAGTGTGCTTGTTGATTCTGGCCAATTGACAGATATTGATCCGTTTAACCATAAAGGGTTAGGGGAGCTGTCATGAAGTGCGTGGCTATCTACCTATTGATAGTCATCTATAACTGGCACAACAGACGGGCAGTGATTTGCTAAGTAAAGCCATTTTCGTTTAAGCCCTAAGCAGATCAAGAAAAGTACCTTACCGACATCAAAAGTCACTAAGGTACTTTCTACTTTTTAGAGGGCTAGCTGGCTGTACTGTTATTAAGCAGATAGAGTTTTCTTTCTTTTGACGCCTCTTGGAACTGTAAAATAAAGCTATACATGACGGGCAATACCAGTAAGTTTAAAATTAAAACGGTTAACATGCCACCCAGCATAGGCGCAGCAATTCTGTGAGTGACGTCAGAGCCCGTTGATGTACTGAGCATGATAGGGATTAAGCCCGCCATAGTTGAAATTGCCGTCATAGCAACCGGCCGCACTCGTTTTGAGGTTGCTGATAGTACTGCATTTTTAATTTCGTCTACCGAGAGCGGTTGTTCGCTAGCGGCGCGGCGCTGTGCTATTTCATTATCAATAAAACTCAATACCAATACACCAATCTCAGCAGCCATTCCGGCCAGAGCTATAAAACCGACAGCAACACCGACCGACATATTGTAGTTATTGATATAAACCAGCCAAATACCACCAACCAGTGCAAATGGCATAGACATCATGACGACAACAGGTTCGATTACATTGCGGAAATTAAGGTAAAGTAGTAAAAAAATTAAAAATAATGTCGCAGGCGCAACAATACTCAAACGCTGTGCGGCTCGCTCCATATATTCAAATTGTCCAGACCAAGTAACCGTATAACCAGCAGGAATGTTAACCTTTTCAGCTAATACTTTTTTAGCTTCACGAACAAACCCCCCAATATCTGAGCTGGCTATATCCACATAAATCCATGCGTTCGGACGGGCATCTTCACTTTTTATAACGGGGGCGCCACGTCGATAAACAAGATCTGCCACCATAGCCATAGGAATTTGTGTCCCTGTTGGCGTTGAAATTAATACCCTTTTAAGGGTCTCTAAGTCATCGCGCAATTCCCTTGGGTAGCGTAAATTGACTGGGTAACGTTCCAGACCTTCAACAGTCTGCGTAATATTCATGCCTCCAATTGCACTTTGAATCACATCTTGTACTGCGCCTACTGTTAAACCGTAACGTGCCGCTTCTTCACGTTTCACATCAAAATCAAGATAATAACCACCCACAGTACGATCACCAAAAGCTGAGGTAGTTTCAGGTATGCCTTTCATTGCCTGTTCAATATCTTTTGATACTTTTTGCAATACAGTTAAGTCAGGGCCAGAAACCTTGATGCCTACCGGCGTTTTTATGCCTGTTGATAACATATCTATTCGCGTTTTTATCGGCATGGTCCAAGCATTGGCCACGCCGGGAAAGTTTATGGCTTTGTCCATTTCAGCCATCACTTGAGTGGTTGTTTTACTGGGATCTGGCCACTGTTCTTTAGGTTTTAAACTAATAGTCGTCTCTACCATAGACAAAGGTGCGGCGTCAGTAGCGGATTGTGCTCGACCCACTTTACCAAACACGTGATGAACTTCAGGAAAGGTTTTCAAAATTTTATCACTTTGTTGTAAAAACTCTTTCGCTTTGGTGATCGATATGCCCGGAAATAACGTGGGCATGTAGAGTATATCGCCCTCATCTAGTGGCGGCATAAACTCACTGCCTAGTTTGGAATACGGATAATAAGTCACCGCAAGCAAAGCGACAGCTAACGCTAGGGTAATACCTCGGTATTTCATCAAGAGAGTCAGTGCAGGCTTGTGCAATTTGTGTAATACACGGTTAACGGGGTTTTTATGTTCTAGCATTATTTTTCCCCGTAAAAAGTAGCCCATCATGACTGGCACTAGTGTTACGGCCAATATTGCAGAGGCTGCCATGGCATAAGTTGCGGTAAACGCTAAGGGACTAAATAACCGTCCTTCCTGGGCTTGCATGGTAAAAATAGGTAAAAATGAAACGGTAATGACCAATAACGAAAAAAATAGTGCCGGGCCCACTTCTCTGCTGCTATCACCAATCACTTTCCACCTTTCGTCATTAGTGAGTTCGCGGCCTTTTTCTTCACGGACTTTTGCTAAACAGGTATGGGCATTTTCTACCATTACAATGGCACCATCAACCATAGTGCCTATCGTAATAGCAATGCCACCAAGGGACATGATATTGGCATTTAAACCTTGTAACCGCATGACAACAAATGCCATCAGAATGCCTAAGGGTAGGGTGATGATAGCGACGAAGGCGGAGCGTGCGTGTAATAAAAACATAATGACCACTAAACTGACAATGACCAGCTCTTGCAGCAAAGACGTGTTTAAACTTTCTACCGCTCGTTCAATAAGGTTTCCTCTATCATAGACGCTGATTATCTCAACGCCTTCGGGCAAACCAGCCTTAAGTTCATCTAGTTTTGCACGCACTGCTTGAATGGTTGCCAAGGCGTTTTCACCAAACCGCATAATGACAACGCCACCCGCGACTTCACCCTCGCCATTTAGATCTACCACACCACGACGCAATTCAGGCCCAATATGAACATGGGCGATATCTTTTAAACGAACAGGTATGCCATCAGCCGTCACGGCAACAGGGATCATGTTGAGATCTTCAATTGATTTTATGTAGCCTTTGCTGCGCACCATGTATTCAGTTTCAGCCATTTCAATTAAACGACCACCGACGTCTTTATTTGACGTTTTTATGGCCATTTTTACTTTATCAAGCGGGATGTTGTAGCGCGCCAAAGCGTTGGGGTCCACATCCACTTGATATTGTTTAACAAAGCCTCCCATTGAAGCGACTTCAGCAACGCCATCCACTGTTTGTAAGGGATAGCGTAAATACCAATCTTGCAGTGAACGTAACTGAGCTAAATCGTGCTGGCCGGTTTTATCGACTAAAGCATATTCGTAAACCCAACCGACCCCTGTTGCATCAGGACCAAGTGTCGGCGTAATACCTTGAGGCAATCTACCGCTCACATAATTTAACGACTCAAGTACCCGTGAGCGTGCCCAATACATGTCAGTATTATCTTCAAAAATGATGTAGACGAAAGACATACCGAAAAAGGAATAACCCCGTACCACCTTAGTGTTGGGAACCGCTAACATTGAAGTGGTTAACGGATAGGTCACTTGATCTTCAACCACTTGTGGTGACTGTCCTGGAAATTCGGTAAAAACTATAACTTGTACATCAGAAAGATCAGGGATTGCGTCTAAAGGCGTGGTTTTATAAGCAAATAACCCTACTAACGTAATAATGATGGCCGCTAATATCACCATAAACCGGTCTTTTAGTGAGGCTGAAATGATGGCTTCAATCATAATTATTGCTCCTTAGGCTTCACATCATTGACACTCGGCATATCCATGGCTGGCATTTTAGTTTCATCGCTATTTTGTTTCTGCAATTGTTCAAGCATTTTTTCGGTTGCTTCACGCAGTGATGATTCAGAGTCCACCATAAATTGTGCAGAGGTGACGACTTCTTCGCCCGCTGCTAAACCAGAGATCACCGCAACAGTGCCGTTAGACTCTATGCCTAATGTCACTAACCGCGGCTCAAACTTGCCGGGCGCTGATACAACAAAAACTTGAGATCTTTCGCCTGATCGGATGACTGCTTGTGCGGGAATAACGACAGCGTTTTCAATAACATCAGAATGAATGATCACTTCTGCAAACATATCAGGGCGTAATAATTGCTTTGGGTTATCAAAAATAATTCTAACTTGTGTAGTACGTGTTTTTGATTGTGCATAAGGGTAGATGTAAGCTAACCGCCCAGCGAATGTTTTACCGGGAACACTGGCTAACGTCATTTCCACCTCATCTCCCACTTTTATCCAAGGTAATTCATATTCATACACATCTGCATAAACCCATACTTGGCTCAAATCAACCACCATATATAATTCAGTTTTAGGGGTTACATATTGACCTTGTCTTGAGCCAATGCGGATTACAGTGCCTTCCACGGGAGTATGAATGTGCAATTGTTTTTTAATTTTTCTGGTTTTTTCTAACTCGTCAATTTGATGTTCTGCCACGCCAAGTAACACCAAACGCTCTCTGGCACTTTCAACCATTTCTTTAGCACCGTGCCTAACATCTTCAAAGGGGCTATTTTGAAGGGATTTAAGGCTATTTAATGCGAGTAAATACTCCTGTTGAGTTGACACTAATTTAGGTGAATATATGCTGACCAATACATCGTTTTTTTCCACTTTTTCACCGGTTTTATCGACTTTCACCGCTTCAATCCAACCTTCAATTTTAGGGTGTAAACGCGCCATATTTTGCTCGTCAAAATCTACTCTTGCTGAAGCGCGAATTGTTCTACTCATCGACTCTCGCTTCGCAAAAGAGGTCCGCACGCCAATATTTTGCACCACAACAGGGTCTATTTGCACTGTACCTAACACGGCTTCACTGTCTGATTCACCCGCATAAACTGGCACATAATCCATACCCATTGAATCTTTGCTTGGTACGGGTGAAGTAACCGATGGATTCATTGCATTTCGATAGAATAACGGCTGTTCTTTACCTGTGGTAACAACCTGGCTTTGCTGTGTATTTGCTGAATTTTCAGTGCTATCCATTTCGTTTCCAAAAAGTACATAGCCAACACCGATCCCAACACTTAACATAATAATTGCACTGACTAATGTAGATTTATTCATAAATACTTTCCCTTCCAACCGAAGCTTGTAAACTTGCTAACGCTTGATTGCTTTGTGAAACAGATTGCCAGTACTGCAATTCATAGTTGAATAACGTCACTTGGCTACGTACTAAATTTAGAAAATCAACTTCGCTGACTTGATAACCGGCCAACATTGATTGCACCGTTTGTCTGGCCTGGGGCAATATTCCGCTTTCAAATAATGATAGTTGTTGTCGTGAGCGACTATAATTGGTGGCGTTAGTCGCGATATCTGCTTTCACCTGATTCATCTCATCGTAGTAGGCGTATTTCGATTTAAATTTTTCTTTAATGCGTTGCTTAACTTTGTAGGACTGCTTTGTACTTGCATATAAAGGGATCTTAATTCCCAATTTTATCGAAAATAAGTCAGCTCTATCTCCCCCCATATATGGTGGATTCTCTCCAGTTCTATTGCCGTATGTCACACCAACATTGAAATCGGGGTAGTATTCTTGCTCAGCCAATTTAAGGTTTGATTTAGCAGCTGAAATAAGCGCCTTATGTTTTTGCAAAAGCGGTCGAAATTGGCTAGCCAATTGATACAATTGTTGTTCGGATAATATATTTTTTTCCACCAAATCAATTTTATTGGGTAAACGAATGGTATTTCGAGGCGCAATATTCATGAGAACATTCAATCTAATGATTTGATTCTCTCTTAAGGCTACTATTTGAATATTTTTATCAATTAATTTTGATAACTCTAGTTGAGATAACAATACATCTTGTTGTAGTCCGTCTCCTGTGGTGTATTTGGTATTTGCTATTTCAACAAATTGTCTCAGTAAATTTTGGTTTCTATTTACTGTTTCTATTGCCCGATCCAAATAAAAAATTTGCCACCATTTAATACTCACGTTGCTGGCTAACAACATGCGCATTTCTGTTAAATCAAAATATGCGGCTTTGGCGTTAAACTTGGCGGCTTCTTCTTTTAAATCCAACTTCCCTGGAAATGGGAATGCTTGCGAAAAACCAATTTGTAGTTGTGTCATACCTTCTTGACTGCGCTCAAAACTGTCGGTTGGAAAATTGACGGCTCCCAAACTTAATATTGGATCTGGTAAGGTCCCAACTTGTGATGGCAAACTTTTCATGGCCTCATATCGTGCCTGCATTTGCGCGAGATTAGGGTTATTTTCTAGCGCTAGAATAATTGCATTTTGCTCAGTTAATACACCGTATCCAGAGTAACTACTTTTATTTAACTGTTTGGCAGCTAAATGAGGGGATAATAATAAGACTGATATTACCAACACAAAATCTATCACTTTCATATGTTCATCCTATTAGATGTTTTTGAGCTTTCAAAAATTGTTTTGTTAGGATTTTTATGGGTATTTAAAACAGGAACTAACCGAGAAGAGTTTACAGTCAATCGGCTTGGAGACATTGACTTGAGACAATTGCGCTACTATCAGTGGCTATTCATACTGTGTTTATTGAAGTCAGCATATGTCGATTTGTTTTATGGTTTGTGTTTGAACGGCAGTCGTTGAGAAATCATTTAGACTTAGCAATGTCTGAGAATCGCTGTGAGTTCAATCGATGGACGCAACGCAACGCAACGCGACGGAAAGTGGTCTTGCGTAAAGGTGTACGTTAACCACATATTATTTGCCGAGATTGCACTATCAAAGCTAAATGCACTACACCATTAAACGAACCAAGGAAAATGAAACATTAAATCCACGAACATCTGATGCAGCAACGGCGCGATGATAATCGAGATATACCCGTTCTGAAAAAACTAACCGTAGAGCATCCGTTTAGAACGATTAAAATGTGGATGGATTCGACACACTTCTCAATGGGGCATAAAAAGAATGTGAGCATCGAAATGAGCTTAAATGTATTGTCTTACAACCTGAAACGACTGATGACCATAATGGGAACAACTGGATTGGTGGGATCCATCAGAAAATAAAGGCGAATTTAACCTTTGTTCACTCTGTAAAACCGCATTAAAACATCAAATTCACCATAATCGACTCACCTTAATACAACAAAACTAGAATGCAGTGCGAACCCTGATAATTGGTGATTAACTCATTCAGTCGATAGAGTATCGCCCACGGCAGGATCTAGCGGTTATTCGGTGCTCTTTCAAAGAGCGATCCTAAATAGCAGTAATAGACGTTCATGGTTTATCAGTTATTTGACAACTTGAGTAAGAATTTAACGGCAGATTTGTTCAAGCAGTAATTGACTTTTTAACGCGTCACTCTGACGAATTTCCCGTTAAACTTGAGCGGAAACAATAATATAGACACGCATGGCGCTATTTGATGTTGTTTATCAAGGATGGGCATTTCGCCAAAAACTAACCAGATAACAACCCCATGCGTGATATTGATATCTTACAGGCTTTGCTTGCAAAGCAATGCCCCAATTTACATGCGAAAGGCCTTTCGTCCCTCATGGTTGCCACACAATCTTTGCTTGATGGACAACAACTGTCGTTAACCGAATTAGGCCGTAACATTGCAGGCTCGGTCGCCCCAAAACACAACATAAAACGTATAGACTGATTGCCCTGCCTCATCGCTCAGCAGCAAAATTGGGCGCGAGTATTGTGACTATCTCTCAAGGTCAGGGCCAATACTACTCGTCATCGGCGCGTATTATCCATTATAAGGTTAGGTAGAGAGGTCAGAAAAAGAGCTTCGGATTACAAGATAAATGCAGTTCAAATCAGCTGGGCTGCCTTTTACCTTAAGAGCATCAATATATTTGCTTATTTTCACAAATAAGGGAGACCATATCTTATGGGGGGACTCCCCAGCGCCGCCGTAACCGGTCGGAAAACTGCGAAGCGGTTTGGAGGTCCAGCCCACGTAGTGGGCGATAGATGACGACCTTGTTAGGCATTTTTTCCAACAGCCATTAATACCCTCATGGTGCCTTTTGAACTATTCATTTCAAATGAGTTTTTCACTTGAATATCAATGAATTCATTTTCTTTGAGGGTACGTAACACTCTATTTTGAGACAACCCTGTTTCGGATGAATCTTCGTCTGAAAGCCAGTCCCACTGCACAAACATACCGCCCTTTTTCAGAAGAGACTTTAATAGCACAAGTGTCATTTCATAATCAGGTAAAAAGCCACAAACTGATGATGCTACGATTAAGTCAAACTTATTGGACAAATACGGATTGCTATCAACCAAATCCTGAGTTAGGAAGTCTGAAATAGCCGAAACATTACTTAGGTTTTTCTTAGCTAAGATCTTTATCATTTCTGATGAGCTATCAAGGGCTACTATGTTTTTTACCCTAGGGCTAAGAAGCTGGGCAAGGGTGCCAGTACCACAACCAAAGTCCAGTACAGATAGACCATCAAGTTCAATGACACTAGAAAGTTCGTCAAAAGCATTATTGGCATATTCTTGTACCGAGGGATCAACATCCCAGCCCTCGGCATATTCGTCCCATTCATTGCTCAATGCTGTTTCTCCTATGGGTAAGCGACCAAATCAGATGAATGCCTAGGCATAATGACTCCCCAAGAACAAACTGTAATTTGCTCTGACTAATTGCTTGTATGGATAATAACTCACGTAAACACATTATTTGAGCTCACCAGTGGCAAACCAATGTGCGCAGTCGGGGCCGAGCTCCGACTCGGCACGCTGTTCATAATTCATTGTCTGCTCCGCAGAAAGCACATCACGCCACCGGCCATTCGTGCCTTTGTGAATAAAGGTTTCCGCACCTCCTTCCCAAAACGCCCCACCAAGAGGGACACTCTTGGTGGCATTAGCCTTCATATAGTCAAAACTGCAATGCTTTAATATCTTGTCCCACTTCGACTCTTCGATGGACGTGCCAATGAATTCTGCAATGCGGCGAATTTCTCCAGGCATGTCTGACTTCAAATTTGCAAAATGCACCATGTGTACATTCGGTAAATCACGGATCGCCCACCAAGTGCGAGCATTGTCCCAGAGCGACCAAAATGGAAAGCCATCTTGATCCAGCCAGTCATCAAAATACTGGGAGATCGACGAGCATGGTGGTTCGATTTCCGGGCCAACTCTGCCTTGGGTCTTGTTAAGGGCGTCGTACCAAGCCGTGTTCGCATTTAGATGGTGGTTGTATAGACTCCAGACCACATCGCGTCCATCTCGACCGATGTAGATATACTTAGCCCTTTCTGAAAAGACCAGGGCATCCACAGGTAAGTGCGATTTTATGAATCGACGATGTGTCTGTGCCTCGATTGCCGGCAACTTGACTTCTTTTGGTGGAACGCGCAAGTCCATCCAGGGCGACATTGCAGCGACTTCCAAGCCCTCCTCAGCTGAAAACAGAAGCTGGGACACGATTTGCTGTATCCAGGTCGTCCCTGATTTTGCATAGGTGGAAATGACAATGTCGTCGTCACGAAAAACAAAATCATTCCAGATTGTCGAATCGAAATGGTGGCTGTGAAGCTCTCTTGTCTTCACTGGGTGATCAACTTTATTCATTAGGTCATCTCCTTAGTCTACAAGTAGCGCATAAAGCCTAGGGCTAACGAATCCCCTCATAAACTTAAGCGGAAACAATAATATAGACACGCATGGCGCTATTTGATGTTGTTTATCAAGAATGGACATTTCGCCAAAAAACAATCAGATAACATCACCATGCACGATATTCGTATCTTACACGATTTACTCAAAAAACAATGCCCAAATCTACATGCAAGGCGCCTTGTCTCTCTTATGGTTGCAACGCAATCATTGCTAATTTTAGCGTCATGATCACAGGGTTAAAAATGCCTGATCGTCTAGGGTGCGAAGTGCCATACAGTCGCTGTCTTTGCCAATGATCATCGATTTATCTACGCGTACGTTACTGCCTGCATAATGGCCTGCTGCAGTGAAGGTGCATATTTGCACGTAATAGTTATCGATTTTAGGCAAGGCAAACAACTGTTGATAGATTTGCTGGCGCTCTGCAAATGCCCCGCCTTTGTTTGCTAATACCTGATTGTCTGCATCGATAAGCTGAATATTTTCACCGCAACGACCGACTATGGGTTTGCTTACATAACCTGTTGCTTTGAGCTCGTCGCTTAGCTCGAAACTGGTGTTAAGCAATAGGGGATGATTGGGAAACAAAGACCACAGCACTGGCAGTATCGCTTTGTTACTGGGTATAAGTGTCCACAGTGGTTCGTACACCATAATGTCATCATTGAGCAATACATCTGAAAGTTCCACAATCTGGGGTTGGGTTACACGAGCTTGGTGTGATTCAAGCGCCTCTTGTTCTTCCTCTTTGCGTAATTGATTTAATGCGGTTTCCCAAGCCCAGGTTTTCCATACCCAACGAATAGGGTTGCCATGCTGATCAAGGATTTCTCCTTGTTCGCCAAAGGTTAGCGTGCTTAATCCGATGACTCTGACACAATTAAACCCCGCAGCTTCTATCGCTTTTTTCATAAATAGCGCGTGATAGTCTTCTTCAGGGTCGATATCTTGTAACACATGGATAGTGCCGTTTTGCACATCAACCACATCACATTCTTGCCATGCCTTGACTAACGCTTTAAATAGATCAGCGCCATTATCGTCACCGCTTTTTATGCCTAAATGCCACGCCCACTTACCTTGTACTTTGCCTGCTTCCATATAACAAGAAGCTGAGTCACAGTTGTATTCATAGACTTTTAATCCTTGGTCCGTCATGGCAAAGTCAAATCGACTGGTGATCAGCTGGTTGTTACGGTTATCCCAAGAGCGCATTACTTTTGCTAATATTGCGCTGGGTAATGCAAAAGAATGCAGCAGTTCTGGGTGTTGCAATACATAGTCTGTGGCGTGCATAAACAAACCGTGTAGTTCGTCGGTTGCAGATTCCAGTGAGTCTACGGCGCTTTGTGATACTGCAAAATATTTGAAATAATCTTCTTCTACTGAGGTCAACCAATGGCCTTTCATCATATCCACGTAGGCTGCTTCATCTTCATTGGCTATGTTCAGCCACGGCCGGTCAATGCAATCTGAGGCATTGTGTTCGGTCAATTTAATTTTAAAAAGAGCGGGATTTTCTTCAGGCAGTTGTACACTATGACGGGTGTCAGGCGTCTGAATGACCCAACCCAAAATGCTTGAGCCGGTATAAGCGCACTTTAACCAGTAGTCACCTTTGGCGCCTATTTTGGCTTCAATTTCCCGAGAATAAGATTGTCCTGCCGGCCAGGGGGTAAAATTCATGTTCTGCTCAGCCACACGGATCTTGTCATCAAAGACTTCTGTCACGATGGCAATATGGCCAGTGTGCTCGAACTCACCGCCTTCATCCCAGATGAGCATACAACCGACTTCAGGACGGCGAAGCGAGCCGTTGGCAAAGGCATTCAGTGGTAGCTCAGTGCTGTTTACCACGTCACGGATAGCGCGCAACTTGAATATTTCATAGGCCATGGACACATCATTAAAAACGAGCCCTAAATTGATATATAGCCAACGCCTTGCAAATTCGACGCACTGCCATTTGTAGCCCATATAAATACCGTCATAGTAACTACGAAATGCCTTGCGATTTGGATATTGGGATCCATCGACGCTATCGTAATCTGATGAATAGCTCACTACGCCTTCTGCGGTTGTGCCCTGTATTGCACCAAAAGGTAATGAATGGGCTTTGTCATTTATCGACAGAGATTTGGTGTGTGGCTGTAACATGAAAATAGTCCTCAAAATGTCGATTATGGGCAAGAGCAAATTGCTTGCTTACGCCCGTGAAGATGATTGAAATAAGGTACTTAAAAATAATATTCAGTAGACGTATCACCTAGGTAAAAAGTCACAGGTAAACATTTACGTTTAGATCGTCACATTTCTACAGTGGGATAGCGACGGGCATCACGTGCAGCAAATAATTGCTTGCGTGCCCCCACAAACTGCTATAAATAGCCCCTTCGGTTATACTTTTTACTTCGAACCACTTTTGGAATACAAATATGTTAGAGCAATTCCACACGGCGATAGCGCCGTTTTTAACGTTTTTTGGTGACAACCCTTATACCCAAGCTGGGCTTGTTATCGTGCTGTCGTTTGTTATTGCTTCGATTTTTAAATATGTGTTGATAGCAGGTTTAAAGGCGCTGATTGCGCGTATTAATGTCGGTGTAGACAGCAGTTTCTTAACGTTATTGCACACGCCGATTTATTTCAGTTTATTACTCATGGGGTTTTCAAGTGCGGCACTGATATTGTCACCAGGGGATCTCTACGCCCATATTATTTTTTCTGCATTACAATCTGTCGCTATCCTTATTTGGTCAGCGTTTTTTCTGCGCGCGAATCATGCGTTATTGAGCAAGATAGCCGGTAACCCAAGGCGCTTTCATGCGGTCAATAACAAAACATTACCCTTATTCTTAAACTTAGTGAATATCATCATTTTGGTACTGGCAGTTTACTTTGTGTTCTCTGTTTGGGGAGTAGACATGACCGCTTGGCTAGCGTCTGCCGGGATCGTCGGTATTGCTGTGGGTTTTGCCGCAAAAGACACGCTCGCTAATTTGTTTTCTGGGGTGTTTATTATGGCTGACGCACCATACAAAATAGGTGATTACATCGTGCTTGATTCAGGAGAGCGCGGTGAAGTGACGCATATTGGAATGCGCAGTACACGCATGCTAACCCGAGAAGACGTTGAAGTGACTATTCCCAATTCGGTGATGGGAAACTCCAAGATCATTAACGAGTCAGGAGGGCCCCATGAAAAGTCACGGTGCAGAGTACCAATTGGCGTTGCTTACAACGCCGATATCGATGAAGTGCGCGAAGTACTGATGCAAATTGCCCTAGCGGAAAAAGAATATGTTTGTGAAGAGCCGGAACCAAGAGTGCGCTTTCGCCGTTACGGAGCGTCAGCGCTGGAGTTTGAATTGCTGGTTTGGATCAACAAACCGGCTCTAAAAGGGCGGGTAATCGATATTTTAAACAGTGAAATATTCAAACAATTTAACACCCACAGCATTGAAATACCCTATTCAAAACACGATCTGTATATTAAAGAGATGCCTTCAAGACACATTGAAACTAACGAATAGGACACCTCAGCCTGAATATTCGAGGGGCTTACGCGCATTTAAATGTGTCTTTCAACACGGCATACCACAGGCACTTGGTGTGCTGGTTTACAATGCGTGATAGGTTTTTTTGATAAAAACGTACGTTAAGATAAGTCTCGCTCAGCCAGAAAACGAACCAGTTGTAAGGTTAAATTTTCTCGACGAGAGGTATCCGGCCAAAGGGCGTAAAGCCCAAGGGGCTTGATTTCCCAATTAGGTAAAACATGCACTAAATTCCCTGACTTTATTTCTTGTGCCACCAAATGCTCAGGCAGTATGGTTAGCCCAAGATTTTGGTCGACAAAGTGTCTCAGTGCTCCGGCACTGTTCATGCTAACGCGTGAATTTCCGCTAATGGTAACCGTATCGCCTTCTTTGGAATAAAACTCTGTGCTGCGTGAACGCATATCGAAGTGTACCCAATCCCAGTTTTTCAGATCCGACGGGTGTTTTGGTGACGGGCGAGCGTCACAGTATGCTTTGCCCGCCACGAGAAAGCGCCTGCTTTCACCGAGCCGTCGAGACATCATCGAACTGTCTTCTAACCACCCCGCGCGTATACACAGGTCTAACCCTTCTTTGAGTATATCGACTTTTTGGTCTGTGTAATTTAGCGAAAGTGCCACTTTGGGATATTGCCGCGCGAATTCAGCAATGGCAGATGAAACGGCAGATGATGCTAAAAATGCCGGAAGTGAAATTTTGAGTTCACCGATCAATTCCTGTGAACGTGTGTTTAATTCGTTCAGCCCTAATTCTGCGCTCTTTGTAATATTGGCAACATGGGCATAGAACTTCTGCCCTTCATCCGTGAGGAAGAGCTTTCTTGTGGTGCGATAAAAAAGTGTGACCCCTAAGTACTTCTCAAGATCTGACACAGTTTGACTAACACGAGATGGGGCGATGCCTAGCTCTCGAGCTGCGGCTCGAAATGCCCCTTCGTCGACCACTTTTACGAAAACTGCCATATGCCGTAGGTAATTAATCATTGTTCTGTATTTCGGAATAGTTAAATGCGTTTATTGTGCATATTCATACCAATTTGTAAACGCTATATTAGCGTCGTCATTCGCACTAAGCACATTTATTCGCTGCGCTGTTAGTTGAGTCAGAGCAGAACCACATTTATTGGAGTTACTATGAAACTGGGTAATACAAAGTTGGCTTTGGCCATCACACTGGCAACTGCTTTGCCTTCATTGGCATATGCGCAAGATGTGCTAGGGGAGGCAAGCGCGCTAGAAGGGTTTTATGCCACCGCGCATTTAGGCTATAGCCAACAAGCACGCGATTCTGAGGCGTTTGGTAATAATATCGCTGTAGATACTGATTTCCCTAGTCAGTTTGACGCTGGTGATGGCGCCGTTGGCGGGATAGGTATAGGTTATGTATTTGACGATAGGTTCCGCGTTGAAGGCCGTATCAATCACCGTGAAGGTAGCTTCTCGGAAACGAAATTTGGTACCGGTACCCGAGATGGGCAAGAGTATATTTTGAATGGCAATATTGAAAGTACCACTTTTACGGTGGAAGGCTTCTATGATTTCGCCAATAAAACGGCCTTTACACCTTATATTAAAGTTGGTCTAGGAGTATCGGATAACCGTTATTCAGCCAAACTAGGCGGACAGGGGGTCGCTGCTTTTGATGCCTTTGATGGTGCCGCAGATGGCTACTATGATGCCTACTCTGATGGCGACTCTACTGACTTTAGTTGGAATATTGGATTCGGTGGTAATTATCAAATAACTGAAACCGTGAGTATGTATGGCGAGTACCAATATGCCTCGTTTGGTGATGTTAATACAGGGCAAGATTCATTTACGGACGGCTTTAAAATTGACGACATAGCGAGTCATGAAGTTGTGCTCGGTATTCGCGTTAAACTGTAAATAGTTATTTTATTTATTCCTTATTAGTTATTCATTTCACGGAGAAAATGATGAAAAAATTATCGAAAATGATATTCGGTTTATCTGTACTGGCCGTAATGCCGGCAATGACCTACGCAGAAGTGATTGAAATTGCTACTTTCAAATTAAAAGACGGGGTGAGTTACCAGCAATTTGCACCACTTGATAAAGCAGTGGAAACGGAACACGTTGTGAAACAACCTGGGTTTATTTCCAGAGAGGCCGCGAAAGGTCAAAATGGAGAGTGGTTAGTCGTTGTGCATTGGGAATCTGAAGAAGCGGCAGAGGCCTCGATGAAAAGCTTTATGAATGTTAAGGCGGCCGGCGATTTTATGTCGCACATAGATGCCTCAACAATGAATATGAAAAACTATACAAAAGAGTAGAGCTTATCCGCTATTCGCGCTTATTCATCCTGAATACCGGCATGTGATATTCAGGATGATTCTGCGTTAAGTTGAATATTTAGTTTTCCATATGCAGCTTAAATTTAATACCCGACATACTGCTGGATAGCATAGGTGTATTTATGTTTACGGATAAATGCGGTAAAAAGCGTCCGGAAAGTGTGTAAGTCCATCTACCGAAACAATTGGCGTATCCTGCATATCACGATTGTTAATATCGACCAGTACTGATAACCAGACGCTAGTGCTTTCGTTTTCTGCTCGGTTCAAGGTCAATGCAGCCTTGACGTCATTTAGCTTCAATCCACAGCGCTTCTTGATTAAGGCGTCTGAACATTCATTCAATTAATCTCTTAAACTACCCGACCTTGGGTGTTCATAAATCTTTGTATTTACGCAATATTGTTATTTTTTAACGTATGTTCCCAGTATGTCGTCCGCCGATAATATTCAACGAAGTCATCTATTAGCCAGTAGTCATTGGACTTATCCGGGGCAACCCCAAACGTTCTGGGCGTTAATGTAATGTTAATAAAATGTCATGTGGAATACATTCTTTGGAATGAATGTTTTGCCCTTGGACAGTTTATATTCTATGCAAGTTTCCGAATGTTCTTTGGCTAAGTGGCGAATGATCAATTTGGATTCATTACAAATTGATCTAACAGGAGACCATTATGCCAAAACGTACGATTAACTTTCACCGGTGCCCAAAGTTACCAGCAATAGGTATTTTACTTTCAGTTTTTCACACCGCGGCCTACGGCCAAGTCGAGGTGATCGAAGTCACTGCACAAAAGCGTTCTGAACCGCTAAAAGAAGTGCCTATCGCAGTGACCGCTTTCACTGGGAAGTCCATGGAAACATTAGGCGTTGCAAACGCGAGTGATTTGGTAAATGTGACACCGGGTTTTTCGTCTGCTACTCAGCAAGGTTCAAATAGAAATTATTTTCTACGTGGTGTTGGGACCAGCGATGTGCATATCACCGCTGCATCTGCCGTGGGTCAGTATTTTGATGGTGTAACACTTACCAGTGGCTTTCATGCAAAAGCGGCCTTATTTGATATGGAGCGAGTAGAGATCCTAAAAGGACCGCAAAACACCTTGTTTGGTTTAAATACAACCGGTGGTGCTGTTAACTACATTAGTAACAAGCCGCAAATTGGTTATGGTACAACGGGCAAAGCGAGCTTGAAACTGGGGAACTATGGTCATACCGAAGCAGATTTAGCCGTCGGGTTTGACTTGACTGATGAGTTAGCTGCACGTGTTGCCATTCAAAGCATTGACGATGACGGCGCTTTCAAATCCGTCAGTAATGGGCAAAGGTACGGTGATGATGATAGCCAAGCAGCGCGCATTGCCTTTCTATGGGAGCCATCAGACGCATTAAGTGTAACGCTTAACATGCATGGCTTAAGTTCAGTTAACAACAGCACGGCGATCAAAGCGGTAGGTACGCGTTCGGCAGATGGCTCGGGCGGTTTATGTGCCGATGCGCCGACGGGAATAGTTGATTTTGAGAAGGACACTAATTGCCTCAGTCGAGATGGCGGTGGGTCGGGGGAACTGGCATCTGATCCGTCAACAGGCGATTGGAATACCACGACGCAGGACATTGGGTATGAAGAACTTGATACCCGAGGTGCGTATTTAAATATTGATTACGAGCTACCATGGGCCGTTCTCACATCAGTGACTTCTTGGGATAACCTTAAATTTAAAAACGCCAATGACAATGATGGTGGCGACACACTCGGTCTGAGCACCTTTCATCAAGATGATCGAGATACGATACAACAAGAGCTGCGTTTAGTTTCTACCGGGGAAGATGATTTTCGCTGGATAGCTGGATTATATTACCTTGACGACGACGCCACATCCTATACAGCTTTAAGGGGAGCCAGAGGGTCGTTTCAAAATGGTTTGCAAGTACCAAATGTTCAGTTAGATCACACTAAAGAAAACTTCAGTGTGTATTTTCAAGGTGAATATGACTTCACAGATACGTTAACGCTTACCGCTGGGGTTCGTTGGTCCGACGAGAAAATTGAAGGGCACTATTTGCCTTCTTCACCAAATGTGGCGGGTGATCCCACAACAACTATGTATTTTACCAATGAGATAGCGGCATTAGTTGCCGCACAAAATCCAGGAACGCCTGAGTACGATGAAAATGGCTATGAAATAGCCAGACAGGTTACGCAAATCCTCGAGAACAAAGATGTTGGTTACACTGTCAAGTTAGATTACAAAGCAACCGAAGATTCGTTAATTTATGCCAGCATGTCGAAAGGGTTCAAGGGCTCAGCCTTAGATACGCGACCCGTATATGCACTCGTCCCGGTTGCTAATGTCCTTTCTGGCCTTGCAGAAACAAAGCTTGAACCAGAATCATTAGATGCGTGGGAAATCGGTTACAAAAGAGATTTCTGGAACAACCGTATTCAAATGGATGCAGCTGCATTTTTCTATTCTTATACAAATCTACAGCAGTTCGTGACTGCTAGAGGTGTTCCAACACTTGATAACGCCCTTGAATCGGAAATTAAAGGGATAGATGCCAATGTGAAATACGCAGGGGATAACGGTTTGTTTATTCAGGCGGGAATTTCGTTACTTGATTCTGAAATAACAGATGTGGGCGACAGTGAAAACTTCTTTGTAGGGGCGGAGTTGGGCAACGCGCCAAGTGTTTCATTGATGCTGCTTGCGTCGCAAGAATATGAACTAGAAAATGGTAGCTTGCTAACCTTAACCAGCAATATATCTCATACCGGAGAGCAGGTTAAAGGCACGCCAACTAATGGTAATAACATGGTTATTGATCAGTTATCCACCGATGCCTACACCTTGTTGAACGCCAACATCAGTTACAACTTTGGCGAGGACTTACAATACAAGTTTTCGGTGTACGGTAAAAACCTGACGAATGAACGCTTCTGCAGCGGATTATTAATTAACGACGGTAACGCAATATTGCGCGAAACGACAAACGCTCAAACAGATATTCACATGAATGTATTGTGCCGGGTGACTAACGCGTCTACTCGTACATACGGGATTTCGTTCGGTGTTGAATTCTAAGTAGCCAGTCGTCATTTTTATACCCTTGGATACCACTTTGTACTTTCGGGCAAAGTGGATCTGATCCTTCAAATTCAGTAAGGGACACCCTCAGTATGGCAATCAAGGTTAAACATTTTTTATTCTTGCTACCCATTTGCTTCAATATCAGTGTGCTCACAAGTCAAGCGAGTGCCGCAGAATCTGAAGCCACTCGATTGTTAAATAGTCGCACCGCAGAATTTGATAAAAACATTATCAAGGTGTCAGAAAACGTTTATACCGCCGTTGGTTACGGTGTTTCACCGGTGAGCATGATCATAGGTAAAACAGGTATTGTGATTGTTGATACCGGTATTAGCGTGGAAAGTGGACAGCAAATACGAGAAGATTTTCGTCGTATTGTTGATAAGCCAGTGGCGGCTGTAATCTATACCCATGGGCATGGTGACCACACACTAGGTGCCTCGGCATTTATCGATTCTCCTGATGCACAAGTCTGGGCTCGTGAAGGCTTTGGCAGTGAGCAAAATGCATTAGGAGAAGCCGGTATACAAATTCAGAAGCGCCGGGGCGCTATGCAAGCTGGATTTCAACTTTCAAAAGAGCAACGTGTAAATAACGGCGTGGCGAAAGCTTATTGGCCGGACCGCAAGGCGGACGTCTTTTCTGCCGGGGATAACTTCTACAAATCTTGGCCTAACTTATATGCAATTCGTGGTACTCAGTATCGAGACGTACGAAAGTGGGCAAATGTCTTAGATCAAATTTTACAAGAACACCCTGTTGCTGTAGTTGGAGGTCACACCCGCCCGATTATTGGTGAAGATAAAGTGAATGAAACCCTTACAAACTTCAGAGATGCCATCCGTTTTCTATTTAACAAAACCGTAGAGGGTATCAATAAGGGGTTGACGCCAAACCAGCTGGTAGATTACGTCACGCTACCCGAAAAATACCAAAATTTAGATTACCTTCGCCCTTATTACGGTAATCCTGAATGGGCCGTTCGAGCGATATTTGATGGCTATTTAGGATGGTTCGATGGAAATGCCACAAATTTGTTCCCCCTAAGTGATAACGACAAAGCCGAGCGTTTTGCTAAGGTTGCAGGCGGGGTAGACGGGTTACAGACGTTAATTAATCAAGCAATAGAAGACGCCGACTTTCAATGGGCTGCCGAGCTTTGTGACTATGTACTTGTGCTGGAGCCAAACAATAAACAGGCTATGGAAAATAAAGCTGATGTATTAACGGCTCTCTCTGACAACATACTTACCGCGACGGCGAGAAATTATTATTTAAGCAGCGCGTTAGCACTGCGTAAATTAGCGAGAAAATAAACCATGAGAGCATTAATTATTGTGCTGCTGGCAGCATCTATTCTTTCTTGCATGGCTAAAGACGAGGCAACGCCCGTTCAAAAAAATAGCAATGGATCGTTGCAATCTCCCCCTAATATTTTGCTCATTGTGGCAGACGATCTCGGTTATTCGGATTTAGGTGCATATGGGAGCGAAATTGATACACCTTCTATTGATAGCCTGGCCAGTAACGGCGCTCTATTCAGCAACTTTTATGCTCATGCTAATTGTTCACCGAGTCGAACGATGTTATTTACTGGTATTGACAGTCACCTTGCAGGGTTAGGCGCAATGCATGGTTACGAAGGGGACAATCAAAGAGGAATACCGGGTTATGAGGGGCACCTAAATCAGCAAACCGTTTCATTTGCTAAGTTACTGCAAAATTCAGGCTATCAAACTTATATGACAGGCAAGTGGCACCTAGGTGATACACCTGGCTCCTCCCCTAAAGCGCAAGGTTTTGACCGCTATTTTGCGCAAATGAAAGGGAGTCCACCAAGTGGGCATTTTAACGTAAACGGTGGACGAAAAGGCGCAACGAGAGCCTATTTAGAAGACGGGGTTGATCGCACAGGTATGCCAGTTCCCGATGATTTTTTCTCAAGTAACTTTTACACCTCGAAATTGATTGAGTATATCGATGCTGGACAGCAGAATGCTTCGCCTTTTTTTGCTTACTTAGCATTCTCTGCACCGCATATTCCGGTACAAGCGCCAGAGTCGCATATTGACCTGTACAAAGGGCGGTACGATAAGGGGTATGATGTGCTCCGCCAACGTCGATTTAATAAGATGCAAGAGCTTGGTTTGATTGATAAAAACGTGAGTCTTAGCGCGCGTGCTCCGGATGTTGAGCCGTGGGAAAACTTAACGATTGAGGATCAAGGTATTCAAAGTCGACGCATGGAGATTTACGCTGGGGCAATCGATAACTTGGACGACAACGTAGGTCGGTTGCTTGACTACTTACGCGCATCTAACCAACTGGATAACACCTTAATACTGTTTATGTCCGATAACGGTGCTGCGGGCTTTACTGGCTGGCAGAGTAAAGTGCTCGTTCAACGTTACAATAACGCTGACAATAGCCTTGAGAATTTAGGGCGGGACGGCTCAATGATGTTTTACGGACCAGGTTGGGCTTCAGCAAGCAGTACACCTTTCTATCTGTTTAAACGTCACATGTCAGAAGGAGGCATTCGGGTCCCTTTTATTATTAGCGGTCCAGGTGTAGAGCATCACGCCACGGTTAGTCGCGAAATGTTAACGATCAGAGATGTTGCGCCAACTCTGCTTGACGTGGCTGGCGTGCGTTATCCAGCCGCTGAGTTCGAAGGGCGAAAGGTATTACCTCAAACTGGATTATCCTTCGTGAGAAAATTGCAGTACCCCGAAGATCATACCCATATTCATCAAACGACTGAGGTTTTCGGATGGGAGCTGTTCAAGCGCCGTGCAGTGCGCAAGGGCGATTGGAAGGCGGTTTTGCAAGAGACACCATTCGGAACGGGTAATTGGCAGTTGTATGATCTGAGTGTCGATCCTGGAGAAACTCACGACTTGGCTCAACAAGAAAAAGAAAAGCTGAATGAAATGAAAGTCGCTTGGAAATCGTATGCTGAAAATAACAATGTGATCATCAGTAATGCGCCGCTTCGATGGCCTTAATTTGTAAAGTGGAGGGTTAGCCCCGGTTTGACAACTAACTTTCAGGCGCTACAAACTCCATACACGGGTTCACAATGAGTTTGTATCAAGCGTGAAATAGTGGATCGACAAAATTTATCATTTGGCCCTGTTTTTAGAAGGAAATACCCATGTTTAACGTGCCCATAGTGGGACCAATTATTTTAAAGTCTGTAAGCGGCTTGTTTTTATTGGTCAATGTTTGCACCTTTGCGCTAGCAAATCAGGACAATATTGCCGCGAGTCATGCTGCTGAGTCGAGCGACCATATCGTTGTAACAGTTTTAGGCTCAGGTACGCCGGACCCAAGCCCTACACAATTTGGCGCTGCAATCTTGGTGCAAGCTGGTGGCAAAAATATGATGTTTGATTGTGGTCGAGGCTGTACGACACGTCTGGCGCAACTAGACAAAAAGTTGATCAATAAAGTCGATCATTTGTTTGTCACTCATCTTCATTCAGACCACTTAATGGGAATTGATGATCTTTGGCTAAATGGTTGGACACAAGGCAGAAAAGTGCCACTTCAAACATGGGGACCTGAAGGCACTAACGATATGATGGAAGGCTTACGTAGCGCATTCAAGCGAGACATTAGCTATCGTCGAAACGATAAAGTCCCAGCCCCTAGTGCGGCCCTTGATAATGCTTTTACCGATTTGCCTTTCAAAGGTGGAGTCGCACTTGATAAAGATGGCGTAAAAGTCACCGCTTTTTTAGTAGATCACGCGACTATCGTCCCTGCATATGGCTATAAGATTGAATATAAAGGGCACTCAGTGGTTATTTCTGGTGATACAACGACAACAGCGTCTCTTTATCAGCAAGGAAAAGATGTGGATGTATTGATGCTTGAAGTGATGTCACCTTCGACCGTTGATTATTTAAAGTCGATATTTAGCCCTAAACAGATCAAAACTGTCCTTGGTTACCATATGACGGCGGACCAGACGGCAGATATATTAAAAGAAACCAATCCAAGTTTAGGGGTGTTCTATCATACTAATAACAGTGAAGAAGCCACAAAATCGCTTCTCAAAACGACGCATAGTATTTATAAAGGCGACTTAGCCGTAAGCTATGATCTATTTCAGATAGTCATTGGTGATGACATTAAAACCTTTAATGCCATTGATAAGCGCAAAGCAGGTGCAAATTGAGATTAGTGCGTTAATTGTTTATTGATATCAAGGGGATAGAAGGCTAGTGCCGTCTATCCCAACCATTCTTTTACCCTAAATGAGAATGAAAGAAGTGTTTATATTTTATGCGCAACAAACGGAGGTGGGGGGACCCAGCAGCATTGAGTGTCTATATACCGAATACAGACACCTAATATGCGTGAAAATAATGTCCAATCAATATTAACGAGAAAGCCGTGTTTAGGTTGATTTGCATATTTATATTAGGTCATTGTACGTTTTTAACATTCCAAGGAATTAAATTATGCGCTCAATCTGGCCGCTTGATTGAGAAGCGTAGGCTAATTCTGGCGCCGCCTAATTCACTGTCTTCAACAATCAGTGTGCCTTGGTAAGCATCGACTAAATCAGCTACCACTGCCATACCAATGCCTTGTCCTTCTTGATAACTGTCAAGGCGAATACCTCGGGTGAGAAGTAACTGACGTTTCTCTTTAGGGATACCAGGGCCATCATCTTCAATGTCTATTTGTACAAAATTTTGCTGAGTTTGCACACTGGCCCGCACATTATCTTTAGCGGCTTTGCAGGCGTTGTCTAATACGTTGCCCAGTAGCTCCATCAAGTCGGTGCTGTCTCCGTAAAAATAGCCTTTATTTTCGTTAGTTTGCAGCTCTATCTGTAACTGCTTTTGTGCATGGACTTTATGCATAGCATTAATCAGTTTTGTCAGTACGGGCGTGATTTCCACCGCTTGTTCCCAAGCAGTGGCAGTGCCAGCAACCGCACGTTTAAGCTGACGCTGAATTTGCACATCAATTTGATTGATTGGTTCTTTGGCATCTTCCGGTAGGGCGCTGTTACCAGAAAGTACCGCCAAAGGTGTTTTTAAACTATGGGCGAGATCGCTCAAACTATTTTTATAACGACTACGCTGCTGCTGCTCTGCCGCTAACAGGTGATTAATGCTGCGCTTGAGCTTTTCAAGTTCAGGAGGGTACGTTTGGCTAATATGTTGAATATGTCCGCTTTCAGCTTGTTTGATTTGCTTGATCAAGCGGTTTATTGGCCACAAGGCGGCATTTAAGCTCACAATCATTAGCGCCAGTAACACCAATGCAATTAAGCTTAACCAGCGCCATAAGGTATTAATAAAGCCTTGTTCTTCTGTGTTGTAAGCGCTTTTGTCTTGCAGAATATAAAAGCTTACCGGAACAAATTTTCCGCCTGAGTCAAACTCGGCTGTATAGGCAAATAAGAAATATGGCTCCAGCAGCAGATAGTTTTCATCAAAGCGCTCTTTGCCTATTTGGGGTGGGGTAAATTCTGGCATCACGTGCCAGTTCAATGATGATAATGAGCGCCACACTAAGCGATCATTTATTTTGATAAACGCATACAAACCTGAGCCGGGTATATTTAACTGATCATTAAACAGTTGCTCTGGCATTGAGGGCTGATCTTCCGACATTTCAAATTCGGATATGAGCGTCAGGTTCTGTACCCGCAGTTGCTGCAACATAGATTGGCTTAAGCTGCTCGTGAATGCGCTCTCAAGAGTCAGCGCAGCGAGTGGAATAAACACCACCAACACGAGCAGCGCAGCGGCAAAGCTGCGCAGGCGTAAGGATAAGTTACGCACCAGTTAGACTTGGAATTCTCGGCTAATGCGATAGCCACGACCACGCATGGTTTCAATGGGATTGATGGTACCCTCAGGGTCGAGCTTTTTGCGCAGTCGCCCAACAAATACTTCAATGACGTTACTGTCTAGATCAAAATCTTGATCGTAAATGTGTTCCGTTAATTCCGTTTTCGACACGACTTTTTTAGGGTTGAGCAGCAGGTATTCGAGCACTTTATATTCATAGGCCGTTAGCTCAATATCAAGGCCATTCACGCTGACCTGCTCACTCAAGGTATTAAGGCTCACGGGACCCAGTTCTATGGTGGGATTTGCTTGGCCAGCAGAGCGTCGGATAAGGGCTTTTACTCGGGCTAATAACTCTTCGCTCTGGAAGGGTTTGGTAAGGTAATCGTCTGCACCTGCATCTAAACCCTCGACCTTTTCTTGCCAGCGATCCCGAGCAGTAAGAATCAATATGGGACAGGTAACGTTGTTTTTACGCGCTTTTTGTATCACTTCAAAACCATCCATTACCGGCAAACCAATATCGATAATGGCTAAATCGTAGGGGTGTTCACTGAGCAAGAATAGCGCTTTTGCACCGTCATCGGCTAAGTCAACGCTGTAACCATTGGTTTGTAAAAGTGTGTCCAACTGAGTTAATAAACGGCTGTCGTCCTCGACAATTAAAATACGCATTAGTCGTCCTTTTTACCACTTTTTAGTACTCTTCCAGAGCGTTTGTCTACGTCAACATTGACGACTCGTCCTGATTTTTGCAGTACCTTTACGCGATATTTGTTTTTACTTTGATCAACTTTCAACACACGACCTTGGACCTGCTGCTGAGCTTTTTGCGCAGCTTGGCTCTTATCAATTTTAGCATTGTCATCTTGGGCATAAACAAGCCCAAACAAGCCCATCGACAAGCTGATAAGTAGCACAAAGAATGTATTTTTGGCGATATGTTTCAACGGTTGACCCCATTCACAAACGGTTACGAACTAGTTTAGCGCAATCGATCCCTGGGTGGAAATAATTCCAAGTCGGGATATATGCATCAGTGACAATGTTTGCGTCGATGATTAGTTTACTCGGGCTTAACTGAATTTTTGCTGAACTGTACTTTCACCGCTAAACAAAATCTGTACTTAAGTTCAGTATACGTCTTTGTTAAGTATTCAATATTGTATGGGCACCGTAAATTTGCATGAAATAAGATAATTTAGCGCAAGAAGATTAAAAGTCGACTTTCTTTCTAAGTTGTTTTCTTTGTCCAGACTTCTTTTTAGTATCGATTCTTCTGAGCTGGGAGCCTTTGGTGGGTTTGGTCGCTTTACGGGGTTTTTGTACCACGGATGCTTCACATACTATGGCTGCCAAACGTTCTAGTGCATCTTGGCGATTCATTTCTTGGGTGCGATGTGCCTGCGCTTTAAGTACTAATACGCCATCTTGGGTGATGCGATTATCGTTACTCTTTAGTAATTGTTCTTTATAAAATTCAGGTAAAGAAGACGCTTTAATATCAAAGCGCAGATGGATCGCACTGGATACTTTATTGACGTTTTGACCGCCAGCACCTTGGGCGCGAATAGCAGTGAGTTCAACCTCGTGATCTTGAAGCGAAATATAGCTCTTAATAAAAATCATTTAGTTGTCCTTTGGCTGTTGTTCTCATTTTTTGGGTTTCTTCGAGCTCGCACGTTGAGCGTTAACGCGAGCAAACTGTAATAAGTTCGCCCGTGTTAACATCAATGGCTGCTCATTGTTTATTTAGCCGTTTCGACGACGCTTATTTAGCCGTTCCGACGATCATGGCAACACTTTAATATAGGGTTTAACCGTTACCTGTTGATATACGCCCCCATCGATGTACGGATCGGTATCGGCCCAAGCTTGCGCATCTACTAAGCTGGGGAAGTCAGCAATAACCACTGAGCCAGTAAAGCCCGCTTCACCTGGATCTGCGCTATCTATCGCTGGGCAAGGTCCAGCTACTAATAAGCGGCCTTCATCATTGAGCTGCTGTAGGCGAGCTAAGTGCGCACTGCGCGCTTTTTTACGCAAAGGTAAGCTGTTTTCGACATCTTGTGAATAGACGACATACCACATGTTTTCGTTCCTTATTTTTTAGTCGCTTGTTTCATTACGCTAACAAACTCGCGCAATTTAGTGAGCATCACTTTTGGCTGTGATAGGTTCTGGGCAATGATATTCACCGTAGCTGAGCCAGAAATCGCGCCGGCAGCGCCAGCAGAAATCGCCTCTTTGACCTGCTCGGGCTTAGAAATACCAAAGCCAAGTAGTGGCGGCGCCACTTTATACTGGGTTAGCTTTGCGATTAACTCACTGGCAGGAATAGTCGCCGCAGTTTCAGCACCTGTTACACCCGCTCGACCAAGCAAGTAGGTGTAGCCTTGGGATTTTTTACCAATTTCAGCTAATGTTTCGTCGCTGGCATTGGGCGGGGCAATCAATATTTGCTTAATGCCTGTTTGATTGGCCGCATCGATAAAGCGGTCTGCTTCGCGCAGGGGCACATCAGCAATTAAAATTGAGTCGACGCCTACGTTAGCAGCATCAGTGTAGAATTTATCTAGACCAGGTTTGATAACGAGGTTGCTGTACAGCAATAAGCCGATTGGCGTGTCAGGGTAAATGTCACGAAACTGGCGTATCACTTCCAAACAATCACTTGGATGAATATGATGGCTCAGCGCACGTATACTGGCTTGCTGAATAGTTGGGCCATCTGCAATTGGATCAGAATAAGGAATACCTAGCTCAAGAGCATCAGCTCCACCTTCCGCTAATGCTTTTAATATATCTAACGACGTTTTTATATCTGGGTCGCCTAGCATCACGAATGGAACGAATGCCCCTTCATTTTTTGCATCCAAGCGCGTGAACATTTCAGCATAACGATCCTGTTGATTACTCATTGGTTTGGCCTCCCAAAATACTGTGTACGTGGGCTAAATCTTTGTCGCCACGACCGGATAAATTCACCACGATTATGCTGCCGTCTTCTGCTTCATCGGCCATATTTAGGGCGTGGGCGAGTGCGTGTGATGACTCAAGCGCCGGAATTATGCCTTCTTTGCGGGATAATAACTGAAACGCATAAAGCGCTTCATCGTCGGTCACCGCAGCATAAGTTGCGCGGCCAATATCATGTAAATGGGCGTGCTGTGGGCCAACGGCTGGGTAATCAAGACCTGCTGAAACTGAATATGACTCTTCAATCTGACCGTCTTCGTCTTGCATAATGTAACTATAAGCACCATGCAATATACCCTTGGTGCCTTTGCCTATGGCGGCACCGTGTTCTGTGGTATGCAAGCCTTTACCTGCAGGTTCAACACCAATTAACTTTACGCTAGGTTCGTCAATAAAATCAGCAAACATACCGATAGCGTTAGAGCCGCCGCCTACACAGGCAACCACTGCATCAGGTAAGCGCCCTTCTTTGGCCATGATTTGCGCTCGGGTCTCTTCGCCAATCATACGATGAAATTCACGTACTATGGTGGGGAATGGGTGTGGGCCTGCGGCTGTTCCTAATAAATAATGGGCTTTGTCATAGGTTGCTGACCAATCGCGCATCGCCTCATTCACGGCATCTTTTAGGGTGCCAGAACCTGCACTTACCGGGATAACTTCTGCACCCATTAGGCGCATTCTGAACACATTCGGTTCTTGACGCTCAACGTCTTTGGCTCCCATGTATATACGTGCTTTTAAGCCCAGTAGGGCACAAGCTAATGCGGTGGCAACGCCGTGTTGGCCAGCGCCTGTTTCAGCGATCACTTCGGTTTTACCCATGCGCTTGGTTAATAACGCTTGGCCAAGCACTTGATTGGTCTTGTGGGCACCGCCGTGCAATAAATCTTCACGTTTTAAGTACAATTTCACTGTCGGATTAGAGACTAAATTACGGGTGAGGGTCATCGCCGTAGGGCGTCCCGCGTAATCGGTCAATAATTCCATGAATTCTTTTTGAAACTCAGGATCGTTCTGGGCATCGATAAATGCTTGCTCTAATTGGTCGAGCGCAGGGATCAGTAATTCAGGCACGTACATGCCGCCATACTGTCCGAATTTACTTTCTAAATGATTCATAATGGTTTCTCGTTTTTAACACGTTAAAATTTGGGCTACTGGGTTCGCTTAGGCATTAATACGCACGCAATTTCTCAAATGCGAGTTGCAGTTTTTCCTGTGACTTCACGCCAGGAGCGTCTTCAACGCCTGAGTTTAAGTCAATGCCACCGAGCCCCAAGCTGGCAGCGTGCTGCACGTTATCTGGGTTAATACCACCAGCCAAAATAATTTTGCAGCGCAGTTGCGGGCTTAATGACGAGCGAGCGAACAATTGCCAATCAAACGCTTGGCCGGTTCCACCACTTTGCTCGCCCACTTTGCAGTCCAGCACAAACCGATCAACGTTTTTTTCGTCAAGGGCAGGGAGGGTATCAGTGATCCCCTTGGCTAACCAAATTTGGCTGCTATCTGTCAGTGCGACACGTAATTCGTCAACATAGCTTTGAGACTCGTTACCATGCAGTTGTACAGCGGTTAAGTGCAAAACATTCGCGTATTCGGCAACCATTGATATAGGGGCATCGACGAATACGCCAACATAGTTAAAAGGCACGTCTTTAACTATGTCTTCTGCTTGTTGTAGCGTCAGGTAGCGTTTTGATTTTTCGGCAAATATTAACCCCGCGTAACTCGCACCGCTGGCTGCAATGTTAGTGGCATCTTGAGCCCGGGTGGTACCGCAGACTTTGACAGTTCCATATACCAGTTGCTTAATCGCTTGTGTTACATCATCTTGTGACATAAGAGCACTGCCAACTAAAAAACCATCTACGATAGGGGAGAGTCGACGTACATCTTGATGGGTATAAATTCCTGACTCAGAAATGATTACATGTTGGTGAGTGGCGGCATTGAGCAAAGGTACCAGTTGCTCTGTGGTAGCTAAGTCGGTCGTTAAATCGCGTAAGTTACGGTTATTAATGCCAATTATATTGGCCTGAAGAGCAACTGCGCGATGTGCTTCTTCTTCATTGCTCACTTCTGTGAGTACATCAAGGCTTAACGTTTTTGCTACGGCCGCCAGTTCGCGGTATTCCTCGTCAGTTAACACAGATAACATCAATAAAATGGCATCTGCATTGTGGTGACGAGCGAGGTAAACTTGATAGGGCTCAACAAAAAAATCTTTGTTTATCACCGGCTGGGTAACACGTTCACGAACATATTCTAGGTATTCGAATTTCCCCTGAAAATACTTTTCGTCGGTCAATACTGAAATGCATGCTGCGTAGGGTAAATAAGCGGCAATGATTTCGTCTAAATTAAAATCTTGTCTAATTAAACCCTTAGAAGGTGAAGCTTTTTTGCATTCTAATATATAACCAGCATTTGGCTGACGCAGGGCCTCATAGAAGCTGCGAGTCGACGGTGTTAAGTCATCGATGAACTGTGTCAGTGGTAAGTCAAGCTTACGCTGGGCAATTTCTTGGCGTTTATCTGCGACGATTTTCTCTAATACATTTGCCATTACTGCTTCCTTTAAATTATATCGTGGCGGCGACTGATTGCTGACGAATCTTCAATCACGTGCAATGGGCGCTTCGCTTGCATGGCGTCAAGCGCCATCTGCGTACCTTGCTGATAGGTATCAGCTTTGCCGCATAACTTGATCAGCGCACCCGCATTCATGGCTACCGCTGCTTGATGAGCTGCTTGCCCACAGCCACTCAACACGTCTTGGATCAACTGCTTGTTTTCATCGGGTACCCCACCTTCTATGGCGCTCAATGGGTATTCTTCAAGGCCAAAGTCACTCGGGGATAAGGTATATTCAGTTAACGTTTCCCCGTTTATTTCTACCACCATTGACGGGCCGTGAACGGCTAGTTCGTCTAAACCACTTCCGTGCACGACTAAAGCTTTCTTGTAACCGAGCAATTGTAAAGTACGGGCAAACGGCATCACCAGTTCAGGGGCATATACCCCTATCATCATATGACTCGGCTGGGCAGGATTAACCAGGGGTCCGAGTAAGTTAAAAATAGTTCGTGTTTTGAGCGTGGTGCGCACAGGCATCGCGTGTTTTATCCCAGCGTGATAAACAGGGGCAAACAAAAAACATAGGTTTGATTGGTCTAAGCAATCACGTGCTGTTGCTGGCGACATATCGAGTTTCATACCGAAAGCATTGAATAAATCCGCAGAGCCAGATTTACTCGAAACGCTGCGATTACCATGTTTGGCTACTTTCACACCACAACTGGCGGCAACAATCGCCGCGGCGGACGAAATGTTGATGGTGTTGTGACCGTCACCGCCTGTGCCAACGATATCAGCGAAATCATAATCAGGGCGCGCAATCGGGCTGGCATTTTGGATCATAGCTTGCGCGGCACCAGCGATTTCCTCGGGCGTCTCACCTTTTATTTTCAAGGCGCTTAGCAGCGAAGACAACAGAATATTATCGACTTGCCCAGTCACAATTTGATTGAACACGTCAGTGGCTTCGTTTTGGCTAAGAGATTGACCTTGATAAAGCTTTTCAAGTAATGGAAATAGCATGACTGTCCTCAATCGTTGTCTTGGGTTAAATAATTGATGCTTTGCATCAATAATTGACTACCAAAAGCAGTTAAAATGGATTCTGGATGAAACTGGAAGCCCAGCATTCTATCTTTCTCGTGACAAACTGCCATAGGAACGTCATCAAAATGGGCTAAAACGGTTAATTCGTCAGGCATATTGCTGGCCATTAATGAATGGTAACGTGCCACGGGTAACGGCTGAGGCAAGTTCACAAACATTTTATCGCCTTGGTGGGTAATTAACGATGATTTACCGTGCATGACCACATTAGCGCGAATGATATCGCCGCCGTAGGACGCCACAATGGCTTGATGGCCCAGGCAAATACCCAGTACAGGAAAGACGCCTTTTACTAGGTTAATAAGCACGGGCATACAACCCGCATCGGCAGGTGTTCCAGGCCCAGGAGAGAGCAATAAAATAACTTGGCTATGCTTAGCCTGTTCTTGCATTTTTTCAAAAATAGCTTGTGGTGAAACTGAGTTACGATAGACCGTAAGCGCTAAACCCATGGTGCGCAGTTCATCTACCAAGTTGTAGGTAAAGGAGTCGAAGTTATCCACCAAAAACACATGAGGATGTTGATCGTTTGCCGTATTCGCTAAGCGCATTATTTTGCCTCCGGAGCTTGATGGGATGTAAGAATTGCCCGGATAACCGCTTGGGCTTTGCCCCGGGTTTCGTCAGCTTCTGATTGGGGATCTGAATCAAAAACCACACCCGCTCCAGCTTGAATATGGGCAATTTTATTTTTGATAAACGCGGAGCGAATAACAATGCAGGTGTCCATATCACCGTGGCCATTAATGTAGCCCACGGCACCGCCGTAACTGCCTCTACGTTGTTTTTCAACTTCGCGAATAAGGCCCGCGGCGCTGACCTTTGGCGCACCTACTAATGTTCCCATGTTCATACATGCTTGGTAGGCATGCAGGGCATCTAAATCGTCGCGTAGTTGACCCACCACTTTGGAGACTAAGTGCATCACGTGTGAATAGCGGTCGACCTTTAATAATTCTTTTAAATGTCGAGTACCGGGTTTAGATACTTTCGCTACGTCGTTACGCGCTAAATCAACCAACATCAAATGCTCCGATTTTTCTTTCTCATCTTCACGTAAATTCAGTTCAATGCGACTGTCTAAATCTAAATTAATTGATCCATCAGCGTGCTTGCCTCTTGGGCGAGTGCCGGCTATGGGGTAAATCTCAACCTGGTTTGTATCTTTTAGGTACTTAAGGGCGGATTCGGGAGAAGCGCCAAACATGCAAAAATCTATGTCCTGCATGAAAAACATATAGGGGCTGGGGTTTTGTATTTTCAGAGCCTTATATGCCTTGTGGGGGTCTGGACAGGGCAAGCTAAATGTACGTGAAGGTACAACCTGAAAAATATCGCCAGCTAAAATATGTTGTTTCAGATTTTCCACATCTTGGATAAATTCCTGATCTGACTTGCTTATTTTTAGCTCGTTGCTTGCCACGCTGGGTGATTCAATTTCTGGAACGGGTTTTACGTTACTTAATTTGTGTTTAATTTGCTCTAAACGCTGACTGATAGCGAAGTAGTTGTTACCGACATTTTTACCACTGAAGACACTGCCAATTAATTCGGTTTTTTTCGCTTGATGATCAATTAACAATAACGTTTCGGCGAGATAAAAAACAAAATCTGGGCAGGTATTTTCGCTGTCATTGACCTGGGGCAGTTGTTCGAAAGTAGCCAGTAAATCATAAGCAAATGCCCCGCCTAAAAAAAGTGCTTCTGGATGCGGTCTAATCGCTACTACGCGATTGATTAATAGCCGTAGCGCATCGAATACCGCCGGTGCTTTTAAGCGACTGTCTTCATCTAGTTGGCTGTCATTAAAGGTAAACGTTAGGGTAACCGTGCGGGTTTGTTGATTGAATGCGTGTTCCACGCCCGCAGGGCAATATTCAATGAACAAGGGTAATACTGCTGCGCCATTATCGGTTAGCGCTTGACAAGTAACGACTAAACCATCGCATTGCAGTTTTATTGCTGCATCGACTAGCAATAAACTTTTCAGATTGTCTTTACTGTCAATTTCTGCTGATTCAAGTAGTAGATTATGTGACCTACCTTGGCAGAGGTATTGATAAGCTTGAAGAGGATCTGCCACATAATCGGCTGATAGTAATAATGTCTCTACTTTGCCTGCTTGTTCTGTTAACTGCGCTAAACTCATGATTTTTCTCAATAACCTTGTTGGTAACCTGTCTTAGGCAAGGGTGTTAAAAGGGTCGTAACTTTTAATCGGGCATAAAAAAAGCCCGTATTATACGGGCTTTTCTTGATCAATCGCACAAATACATACGCTCACAGCCCGCTAGTTAGGGATGTGCCACCACCAAATTAAGTTAGTTGAAACGCGTAAAACAGTATTCATGGGTATAAAATCTCGTTAGTTTGTGGACGATAAATCTATCGTCTGACAACAAACATTGCCTTTTTTCAGGTTTTGTCTGCTATTCATGACCAAATGCGTATAATACACACTTCAGGCGTATAGAAGAAAACAATTTTGCTTCTCTGTCAACACCCAATTTCACGAGCGTACTCATTGAGTCGCAACTAAAAGGTCATATTGAAGGCTTTATGAAAATCGATTTGCACTGCCACACTTATTATTCTGACGGCCAACTCTCCCCTGTCGAGCTGGTGGATCGCGCGCACAATATGCAAGTGGATGTATTGGCTATAACTGACCATGACACGGTGCAAGGATTAGACGAAGCATTGGCCCATCAAGCAAAACAAAAACGTGCCATGCACATTGTGAATGGCATTGAACTTTCTACCTCATGGCATAATTTTGATATTCATATTTTGGGTTTGAATGTCAATAAAGACGATGCTGTGTTCTGTCAGCGTTTAGTTGAGCAAAAAAACGAACGAGACGCCCGAGCGCAAAAAATGTCCGATAAACTGGCCAAGGCTGGGGTTGAAAATGTCCTGCAAGATGCCAAGTTATTAGCAGGGGAAGGGCAGCTTACACGCGCACACTTCGCCCGAGTCTTAGTGGCACGCAAAGAGGTGCGCGATTTTGAAGGCGCCTTTAAAAAATATTTAGGCAAGGGTAAACGCGCCCATGTTAAACCCCAGTGGATTTCCATTGAAGAAGCCATTGAATGGATCCACGACGCTGGCGGCAAAGCAGTACTCGCGCACCCTGGGCATTATGACATGACCACTAAATGGCTGCGCAGATTGGTAACTGAATTCAAGCAAGCAGGGGGCGATGGCATTGAAACCACTCATGCACGTATAAATCCCGAGAAACGCAAGCTGATTGTTGAGTTAGCCATGGAGCATAATTTACAAGCGTCAGCGGGTTCTGACTTTCATTTTGTTAGCCGCTGGACTGAACTGGGTAAGAATTTAGGGTTACCTGAGCACCTTACCCCAATTTGGCATGACTGGCCGTTTATCGACCAGCCAGTTGATATATCATCTAACGCATAACATCGCGTATAACTTACTGGGAAGTAACGACTATGAGCCAATTTTTTTATATTCATCCTGATAATCCTCAAGCCCGCTTGATTAAACAAGCTTGCGAGCTCATTCACAACGGCGAAGTGGTGGTTTACCCCACCGACTCTGGTTATTCCATTGGTTGTCATATGGATGACAAAAATGCCTTAGAGCAAATTTGTCGTATCCGCCAAATCGGTAAAGATCACAATTTCACCTTGATGTGCCGCGATATGTCGGAGTTGTCTGAATATGCGCAAGTGGATAACGCCGCGTTTCGCATGATTAAAAACAACACTCCTGGGCCTTACACCTTTATTTTAAAGGCGACTAAAGAAGTTCCCAAGCGTTTGCAAAATCCTAAGCGTCGCACTATTGGTATTCGCGTACCAAACAATCCCATCGCATTGGCTTTACTTGAAGAGCTGGGCGAGCCCATGATGTCCACGACACTTATTTTGCCTAACGCCGTAGTGGCAGAGTCAGACCCTGATGAGATACGTGACAAGCTTGAAAAACAAGTCGGCTTGATTATTCACGGTGGCTTTTTAGGTGAGCAACCGACCACAGTGGTCGATTTATCGGACGGCGAGCCAGTGGTCATTCGAGAGGGCAGCGGCGACGTTAGCCCATTTAATTAAAATCGATATTAGTCAGTTATGACTGCGGATAAAACGCCTCAAGAATTAGCGATTGAGCAAGAGGTAATGCGCCAAGGGCAACCTGTGCAGCAGCCTTTGCCGCTGGCGTTTATAAACGGGCAGGCATTTACCGATCAGCCGGAAGACTTATACATTCCACCTGACGCATTAGAGTTAATCTTAGATGCATTTGAAGGCCCATTGGATTTGTTGCTGTATTTGATCCGGCGACAAAAGTTCGATTTAGTTAATTTGCCAGTTTATGAAGTGACTAAACAATACATGTTGTACGTCGACATGATGAAAGATTTAAAACTTGAACTTGCCGCAGAGTATTTATTAATGGCGGCAATATTGGCTGAGATTAAATCAAGATTGTTGCTGCCTAAACGACCGGACGTGGAAGAAGACGAAGATGATCCCAGAGCAGAGCTTATAAGACGCTTGCAGGAATACGAGCTGATAAAAACGGCTGCTCATGAATTAGACGGTATTGTGCGCATGGAGCGAGATGTGTTCAGCGCACAAGCGCAAACCAGTGACTCAGTTACACCGATTAAAATTCTTCCCAAAATTAACTTACAAGACTTGGTGGTGAGTTTTCAAAAGGTGATGCAGCGGGCGAGTGCGTTTGAGCACCACCATATTGCACCTGAGGCACTATCAACTCGGGAGCGTATGGCGCTGATTTTAGAGAAGCTAAACAGTGAGCACTTTACTGGGTTTGACTGTTTGTTTTACGCGAACGAAGGCCGAGCAGGCGTAGTGGTGACGTTTTTAGCCATACTTGAATTGTGTAAAGAACAACTGATCGAGTTGGTACAGAGTCAACCAACGGCCAATATTCACGTTAAACTGCATGTAGGAGAGTCCCAGTAAATGGCGAAGCTATCATTAGTGCAGTTAAAACAATTGGTCGAAGCCGCGATATTTGTATCTGATGCGCCGGTGAGCCAAGAGCACTTACAAGACACGGTATTAAGCGCCCTGAAAGTGAGCAAAAAAGCACTTAATCAGGCGATTGATGAATTGCAGATCGAGTATCAATCTCGCGGTGTGCAATTGATTGAAGTGGCGAGCGGTTATCGCTTTCAATCGCTGGATAGTTTAGGACCTTGGTTGAGTAAATTATGGCAAGAGCAAGCGCCAAAATACTCCAGAGCCTTGTTAGAAACCTTGTCTATGGTGGCTTATCGTCAGCCGATTACCCGAGGTGAAATTGAAGATGTACGTGGTGTTGCGGTCAGTAGTAACATCATGAAAACCCTAATAGAACGGGATTGGGTAAAAGTCGTTGGGCACAAAGAAGTACCAGGACGCCCAGCCTTATATGCAACAACTAAAGGATTTTTAAATTATTTTTCGTTGAAGAGCTTGAAAGACTTACCCAGTCAAGATGCTTTTGATACGAGTAATAGTCAGGACGAACGTAAAATATTAACGCCGCTGGTTGAAAGCACTGAGCCTGTTGCTGTTAAGCGCACTGCTTCAGCGTCAGAGGTAACAGAGCCACTAACACCAGACGAGCAAACATTGACCGAACAAACCCCGTCAGAACAAGCTACAGAGACTAAGCTTGATGATACTGACAACCCTAATCAAAGAGAGCAGTTACACTAATGAGTGAAAAATTACAGAAAGTCCTAGCTAATGCTGGCGTGGGCTCCCGTCGTGAGATGGAAAAATGGATAGCCCAAGGGCGTATTTCGGTTAACGGTAAAGTCGCTACATTGGGCGACCGTGTTGAACCGTTAGATCAATTACGGGTTGATGGTAATTTGATCGCCGCCGCCGCGAAAGAAACTATCTGCCGGGTACTGATGTACAACAAACCTGAGGGAGAACTGTGTAGCCGTAAAGATCCCCAAGGTCGCCCTACGGTTTTTGACCGTCTGCCTAAAATTCAAAATGGTCGCTGGATTGCAGTAGGCCGTTTAGATATCAACACCAGTGGTTTGTTATTGTTTACCAATGACGGTGAACTAGCGAATCGATTGATGCACCCTAAACATGAAATAGAGCGTGAGTACGCAGTGCGTGTTTTTGGCGAAGTGGATCAAGACATCATTAAACGTCTTAAAAAAGGGGTTGAGCTAGAAGATGGGGTATCTAAATTTACTGAAATCCGTAAACGCCCAGGGGACGATGAAAGTTTAAACAGTTGGTATAATGTGACCCTATCTGAAGGTAAAAACCGCGAAGTTCGCCGATTGTGGGAATCTCAAGGCTTGCAAGTTAGCCGTTTGATCCGTGTTCGCTACGGTACCTTAGATTTGCAAAATCGTTTACCGCAAGGAGGTTGGATCGAACTACCACTGACGGATCTCAATACCTTGCGTAAAAGCGTACAATTAGATCTAGAACAAGAATCTCTGATCGAAGACAAACAAACAAAGCTTGATCATGTGCGCTTAAGCCGCATGCGTCGCTCAGTGCAAAAGCACAAGGTAAATCAAGGTCGTGCGAAGGCAAGACCGAAGAAAAAGTAATTACTACTCAAAAAAGAGATATAGATAATTTAAGTTCTGTATCTCTTTTTTAGTAAATATACTTTTAATAAACATCTGTGCCAAACATATAGGTTTGCTGCTATTATTTTTCATAATGATGGGGACCCATCACTAGCATAACCAATGCTCTACGTGATTTAACCCAGAAATGCGGTACTAACACCCCTAATGGCATTTTTAAAAAATGGCCACGTAAAAACATGATATACCGTGCCAATTTGTTCCAGCGCTTGTCGAGTAAATCATGACTTGGTATTAGCGCAGCTAATATAATGTTGCGAATAAAAAAATTTGTTAAACGTGTATCAATGAATGGCGTAATGCAACTATTAACTGCAGCGACGCGTTGTGTTCTGAATAATTGGTCCGTTATAGAACAAGCATAATAAAACTCTTTATTGAATCCTAAATTTCGGGCCAAAACACAAATTTGAGATATATCTTCATTGCGCTCATAATCGAGTAACAATAAATGGATGTCTAGAATGTCTCTAAAGCTTTTCTCATAATCTTCGTTGTAAAACAAATGAACAAGGCAGTGCAGGATTACCATTGATTCGCTGAGCGTTTCTTTGCCATCTTCTAAGACGATATTCTCATTAAATAAAAAAGATTCTGGAACGGTAATACCTGAAATTGGCGGAATAATAGTGTGATGCACATCTAATGTTGCCCCTCGCTCTGGGTGCGTGAAAGGGGGTAGCTCGTGTGCCCATTTACGATAATATTGTTGGTCGTAATCATCGAGTACTTTCTCGATCCAACCATCAAGTTTTAAGGCATTTTCGACGCTTTCTAAATCCGCTTTCGGCACCAATATATCAATGTCAGTCATCACTCGTCCCAAGTGATTACTCGATTTATTGAGTACGTAGGCTGCACCTTTTAAAAATATGGGACGACAATCTACTGTCTGCAACGTTTGCTGCAATATATCAGTTTCCGCGCTAATTTGCTGAACTTGCCTATCGGAATAACGTTTGGCTGAGCGCAAGTGGGCAATGGCAAAATCTGGCACGTTACTGAGTTGGGCATTTTTATCTAAAAAATAATAGAACGAGCCAAGCATATCGGCTCCCCTTAATATCCTGAGCAGTTGCTCCCACTGTTTCAAATTAAATTGTTCAAGTAAGTGAGGGGTGGAAAAAATATCGACAAATAACGATTGGGTTAACGTGTCTTTCATTAATCTATTAATCCGTCGAGAAAGTCACTTAAGCCGTCATATGATGAGTAACTGATATCAAAAAATTGACTATTATCGACAACCGATTTTAGCGTCTGAAAACCTTCAATTCCTAATACATTATAATTAAACGCGTGATGCACAAGACGCGAGAAACCGGCTGTCTGTGATAACGTATTTATGTTGAGCTTTTGATTGCTTCGATATTTGGGAAAAACAACGGCTACCACTTCCGCGTCGACGAGTTCATCATACTGCAAGCGAGACATTAATTTAACGTGAGCAATATCTCCTTTGTGTGTACCCTTTGCTACTGGTGATATTACTGCCTCTGGTACTAAGTGTTTAATGACATCGATTGACTTGTTTTTTAACGACGAAGGTCTGTGCATCGGTCGGACTAAATGGCTATGCAAATTAATGATTGCCATTTCATCCGAATATACTCGCCAGCCGCGTAGACCGAAATAAGTAGCTAAGGTGCTTTTGCCAGAACCTGGTTGGGCTGGACATATTATCGCCTTACCATTTTTAACAATAACGGATGAATGAATTAGTAGATGATTGAAATCAAAGGATGCGATACACCAGTTTAACGCCCACTCCAGTGATGGGAGCAATAGGCTCTTTTTAACTGGATGAAAAGGTCGCTGATTATCTATGTAGATACATACCTGAGGCTTAATAAATCTGCGTATCAAAGATGTATTTTTAATGGTTAGATGATAATCAATCGGCTTTTCTGGGAATAAACCAAGACTATTGTCGTATAACGCGGCCAAACTAGGGGAGATAAAAGAAGGGCAATGTTCAATAGCAAAGCGGTAGATGCCGAGGTCTAATATCGTATTCACGCACTCTCAGTTACGAAACAATGTTCGAGTAATTGCTTTCTCAATTCATTAAGCGATGGATCACCGGCACTCGCTAGGTCAAATTGGTCAATTATGAATTTGCCATCAGCGGCCCGGCAATCTATCAAAGACGATAAATCAAACTGAACACAAGAAGTAGAAAAATCCTTTGTAGAAAAAAAAACTAATCCACTGTAATCAGCAGGGACATGGCATAGCATGTCCGCCGCTAATTTAATGTTGATTGAATGACTAACAGCTACCATGAGGAAGGTTTGATTCGGCGACGAAACCATCTGTAAAGCTTGCAGTGAGGTCATCATAATTGCTCGGTAGTTGACCGTCATTATTGATATACATTACGCCCCAAACATGCTGTACAAGTTCTTCTGCGCTTGTAAAAGGACTGATATCACCATAAAAACCAAAATATGCGTTGAGGTAATAAGCCGCTAAGTTCCATATACCTCCTTGACTTTGCAACGCCTCATAAATGTTCAGTGAGTTTCGTGGAATTGTACCGCTACCATCGGATAAAACCACATCAGGCATATTTTTAATATGACTGCGAACGCTACAATAAGCAGCTGTTAAGTCATCATTTTTACTCATGCTAAACATCGATTTAACTTTATTTAGGCCTACTTTATCGGGCTCCCCAGATTTTGCAAATTTCCGCCAACTACCAGGCGAGCGGCCACCGGTTACGATTGGCATCACACAAACAGAATCTGCACTACGAGAACCACCAGATAAACCGGAAGCATTACATGCGCCCCAAACAGATTGGACTGGAAGGGTAGTAATTACGACGCCAGCAGAGGTTTTAAGTAAAAATTTACGTCTACTCGGGCTATTTGAATTTTGTAACTCAGTTACTTTTTCATTGTCTGGTGCATTCATCGAGTTATCTACCTTGAATTTGAACAAATATAAGTGCTACAAGCAATATTTGAGCCTATATTTAAGTTGTTGATTTTATAGACTAAGTATAAAGAAACTTTATCACGTGTAAAGTAAACTGACACTCATTTATTGCCCGTTTATATTTCATTCTATATTAAGCGCTTTCATCAGTCATATCATAGTGATATGTACCTATTAAATTGACGATTTATGGTGGAGAACCTTTATACAAGCTCAAGAATTAATCATAGCACCATTTATTGAAATTTATGTCAAAACAGCGATGCTATTTCATTCATTGCTTCTGAATAGAATGTAGCCAATCACCCGAAAAACATTGTACCGGCTGCTGATGGCCAGGTGCCCTGTACTTTAGTCTTACCTCTTGTTGTATCTTCATTTTTTTGTTTCCATTTTGTTAGCTAATATTCATCCTCAATCAAGTTATCAGCAGCTAAATCTATGTTTATAGGTATGCCTTGTGTTTTTGAAATACGCTAGGGTAGGAGCATCTCTGGCTAATACTGATTGATTATTTTTATTGTCATTGTAGGGTTAAGCAAGGTGTTGACGAATTAACACTGCAATTACGATGTTATTCGCCGATCAGAGCGTAATCTAAAAGCGCCGATGGCTCCCAATACACTAGAAAGTAGAGACAGTGATGAACCATTATCTGAGCGTAGCAGGGGGACTGAGTGCTTTGGCTGCTTTAATGCATTTAGGTTGTATCTATTTCGGAGCACCTTGGTATCGCGTTTTTGGTGCAGGTGAACAAATGGCACTGATGGCAGAGCGCGGTAGCTACCAACCCACCTTGATAACGTTGGGCATTTTCTGTGTGTTGATGACTTGGTCTGTCTATGCCTTTTCAGCAGCTGGGTTGATTGGCCAGCTGCCTATGTTACGAGCGGTATTAGTTTCTATTACCTGCGTATACGCAGTGCGTGGCGTTGGCGGTTTTTTCTTTATGGCATGGCCAATGGGACGCAGCACAGAGTTTTGGTATTATAGCTCAGTATTGTGTTTGATGATTGCACTGGTCCACTTCATTGGCCTCAAGCAACAATGGGACGTGCTTTAAGGTTTCATACGCGGGGCGCAATGATATTGCTCACTATCTGCACAGGTGACTAGTTTGCTGTGCGCCTTGGTAAACCTGAATTAGGCCGCATGTTTATTTTATAACCAACAGCGAAGTGAGAACCAACTAATGATAACGCTCCTGCCACAAAGTGAAGGCCGGGTAATCGGTATTCAAGTCAGCGGTAAAATTGATAAAGCCGAAGAGCAAAAATGGATAGATACCTTTAATAAATTGATTGCTAAGCACCAACAGATCAATGTTTTGATCTCACTCGTTGGCGACATTGATGTTGGCGTAGAAGTGGCCTATGAGGACTTATCGTGGACACTGCATCACCTGAGTAATATGAACAAACTGGCTTTCGTGTCATCTAGTCGGGTCCTTAAATGGCTAGTGGCAGTTGACAGCCCTTTCGCTAAGCTTGTAGGGATTGACGAAAAATATTTTACCCCACAAGAGCTTCAAGACGCGTGGAGTTGGGTTAAATAACATATTTTCCAGTGACATGACGATTTAATTAAATGGAGTAAATCTATGAACAATGTTATCCAATTAAGTGAGATTTTCGGTTGGATGTCACTGATTAACATAGGCTTGTTGAGCATTGCTTCTTTAGCCCTCGTATGGATGAAGGATAGAATAAGTGCGATACATGGCAGGTTGTTTGGCGTTGAACCCGCCGCATTAAAGGTGCTGTATATAAATTATTTGGCACATTATAAGGTGCTTATTTTTATGTTTAATGTTGTGCCTTATATTGTGCTGAAAGTACTAACGTAGAAGTGGACAATCCCATCTAGGTTATTTCTTTGTGTAGGCTCACACACCATTTTTTGTCAATAATGTGTGAGCGCTATCTTTTATTTACCTGCCGTACTCACCCGTCTTCTCCAGTAGCATCCTTGCTGATACTGTCTTCATTGTCATCGCTAGATTTCTCTATTGGCTTGTCTTGGGCTTTTGGATTAACCACCGCAATCAAGGCCTTATTTTGTGTTTTACTCAGGGGGTAAATACGACTGATATTACATCTGAACATATGATTGTCCGGTGTGAAAACACTGTCAAAACCAGCGCTCAAGGTGTTGGGGATACGCGAATACACGAGCAAGCTAGGGGAAAAGTTTAAATCGTTACAACGCATGGTTAATTTCACCAAATAAGAACGAAAGGGCGACGTGCGTAAAATCAGATATTGGTCGCTTAATGAGGTCCAACTGTCCATGTCAAATGCGCTGATGGTATTTCGTGCTTCTAAGTTTTCAGTTGTGATAAATTTTTCGATAACCGCTGATTTTTCAGGATCAGAGAGTCGTTGCGTGGCGCATCCACCCAGGGTCAGTAACACCAACACCAGCAATAAAATATTTTTCATGGTAGCTCCAGGAATGTCGAAAATTAATTTGCTCAGTTTCGAACCTTCAACCGCCAATTGGTTTCCTAAAATATACTTAAATTACAAGTTGTTACATTTATTACTACCCAAATCATCAAAACGAGTTTTAGTTGTTGTGACTACGCTTAGGCGGTTGCGCTATTTTCTGAATATGTATTTATTAATTTTAAATGATGGTTAGACCAAATAATTGGTCTGCGTTCGATACTATAGATATTGTTAATCTGCTAGCGCACTTTTCTCAGTAAATACAGCCTTTGTCGCCTCATCGAACTGAAGGCGGATATTATTCAGCTGATTTGGGTGGTTTTGCGCATTATTCTTTTTAACGCATAACGCAAAAGTAGTATGGGCGGGGTGTCCGCCCATGGGATTTAGTTAAATTAAGCGTCGTTTAATGGTGGCAAGTAAAGCAAGCTTATCTACCGGTTTAGCCAGAAAGTCATTCATACCAGCCGCAAGGCAATGCTCCCGGTCTTCTACAAAAGCGTTGGCAGATAAGGCAACGATCGGCTGAGTGAAATGCATTTCTGTTCTGAGTTTGATTGTTGCTGTGATGCCGTCCATGACTGGCATATGCATATCCATCAAGATCAGATCGTATTGTTCAAAAATGCAGGCTTTTAGCGCTTTTTCGCCATCAGTCGCAATAGCGACCTGATATCCAGCACTCTCCAGCATGACTTTTACCACTTCAGCGTTGATTTCGTTGTCCTCAACAATCAGGATCTTATGACTTCCTACGGACTCAATTGTGGGGTGGTTTTGCGCATTATTCTTTTTAACGCATAACGCAAAAGTAGTATGGGCGGGGTGTCCGCCCATGGGATTTAGTTAAATTAAGCGTCGTTTAATGGTGGCAAGTAAAGCAAGCTTATCTACCGGTTTAGCCAGAAAGTCATTCATACCAGCCGCAAGGCAATGCTCCCGGTCTTCTACAAAAGCGTTGGCAGATAAGGCAACGATCGGCTGAGTGAAATGCATTTCTGTTCTGAGTTTGATTGTTGCTGTGATGCCGTCCATGACTGGCATATGCATATCCATCAAGATCAGATCGTATTGTTCAAAAATGCAGGCTTTTAGCGCTTTTTCGCCATCAGTCGCAATAGCGACCTGATATCCAGCACTCTCCAGCATGACTTTTACCACTTCAGCGTTGATTTCGTTGTCCTCAACAATCAGGATCTTATGACTTCCTACGGACTCAATTGTGGAGGGTTGCCGGCGTAAGTGAATATTGTGTAATTCTCTTAAATCACTCTCAAGCTCTTGACGAAGAACAGGTTTTGCATGGGTTCGCCATATCATGTCGCGTATCTCATCTTCGCAATCAAGGTGTTCGATCACAGCTGAGACCAAAATAATATATGGCGTTTTTTTAGGATTTAGCGTGCGTAACGCCTTAAGTACATCGATACCGTTGATATCAGGCATTGATAGATCGAGTAACAAAGCATTGAATTGGTTAATATCACTGGCTAAAAAATCGGCAGCATGACTAAAAACCGTGGACTCGTAACCTTGAGATTTCACAACATGCTGTAAATACTCTCTACTGGTTTGCAAGTCATCAACAATCGCACAATGAAGCGCGACCTGAGGATGAATATCTTCCACTTGTTTGTGGTCGAGCTCAATGGGCAGCGTCAGCTCAAAACAGCTGCCTTCCTTAATTGTACTTTGAACCGTTAAAGTACCGCGCATCAAATTTGTCAACTGTTTAGCGATAGACAAACCAAGCCCTGTGCCTCCGTGCAGACGGGTTGTGCTTTGATCCGCCTGTTCAAACTTGTTAAAAATGGCATCAATTTTGTCTACAGGGATCCCAATTCCCGTGTCTCGTACGGTTATGGTTAGCCAGAAATGCTTGTCTTTTACGTACACTGCTACTTCTAAGTTTACCGAGCCTTCATGGGTAAACTTAATCGCGTTGCTCAGTAAATTATGCATGATTTGCGCAATGCGTGTGGGATCGCCAAATATGTGTGAAGGTAAAGTGGTACTTTTCTGATAATTGAATACTAGGTTTTTTAAGCGACAATTAGCTGATTGCACAGAGGTAACATCATCCAGCAGTTGCAGTAAATCTAATGAGGTATGCTCAATACGTAATTTACCTGCCTCTATTTTTGATAAATCTAACACATCATTTATTAGCACCAATAATTGCTTGCCAGCGCTTTTAGCTTTTTTTAGATATTCACCGCTTTTATGCGGATTATCGATTGCCAATTCCATCATGCCGAATAAACCGTTCATTGGCGTGCGCAGTTCATGACTCATGCTAGCAAGAAATTCAGATTTCGCTTTACTCGCTTCAATGGCTTGTTGTTCGGCGTTTTTAGCTTTTTTTACCGCAGTGCTTAAAGACGATAATGTCTGTTTTATTTTTATATTCATGGGACGGAAAATAAAAAGTGCTTCTAAGACTAGAAGCGCTAAGGTAAAAAGCCATAAGAACATTTCGATGTTTTCGACCCGCTGTACACGCTCCCGAGCCGCTTGCTCAAACCCTTGAACTACTTGGTCAAGCCCTATTAATAAATCATCGCTATTTGATTTATTAAAGCGGCTCTGGGCCTGAGAACAAATATCATCACTACCGATAAATTGCGCCGCTGCGGCGATATAACTTTCACCCCTAACATCAAGGGCAATATCGCCAAAATAAAGTTTACTTACATTTTGGGGGAGGTTCGGCAAACTTTTTAGGTAAATCCGGTTTGTGTCAAATTGTGTCATCGCGTCGCGAAGCGATCTTTGTAGTTGCGCTTCGGAATTGTTATCTGAGGTACAAACAGCCAGCCTGGCAACAAATAGGGCAATACGCTGAGATAACATGCGCTGCTGACCCGCGACGTTAATCACGTATGCATCATTGACTTGCATCTTGATAGTATATTTGAGGATTAACGCTGATCCGGAAACCGTCGCCGCGATCAAAGCAAGCGCTAGCATGTAACGAGCTCGAATCGAGAGACTTTTATTCAATACCTTCGAAAACAAAATAAATACTCCATAGCGCCGCAATTATCGAAAGGGGAATAATGTGGGCGAGCGTTATTATACGTATCTGAACAGTGGTTCTTAGTAAGAATATGAAACCCGTCTCAAGCTTAATTGAGCATTAAGTCGTCAAACGCTATGACACCAGTCTAAACCCGACACCTGATATCAGCAACTAACAGATTTTAAACATTTAAATAGTGATTTTGTTCGTTTCTGGATTTTCGCCACAAGACTTATACGGTAGGTGCGTCGGGGCAGAATGTGTGTTTTGTAGACTATTGATGGCATTAGCTTAGTTAGCCACAGCAGCAAAACAAGCATAATTTATGTTGCGAAAGCTCTCATAATGTCTTTGATGGACATTGTCAGCGACGCTGTTTATGTTGCTCGCGTTATAAAGTGGCGCTCATGCGTCACCTTAATTTACAGACGACCAAACTGGCCTTCTTTTAGGTCATTGAATGCTTGTACAATTTCCGCCTTGGTATTCATTACAAATGGCCCATGACCAACAACAGGTTCATTGATGGGGTCGCCGCTAAGCAATAGCACCAAGCTCGACTGTTCAGTGCGCAATGTGATGCCTGTTTGTTGCCGACTAAGCACGACCATATTGGTTTCTGTAGCAGGCTCAGAACCATTGACCGATACCGCCCCTTCCAGCACGACTACGGCAGCGCCCCAGCCTTGTGATAGGGTAAAGTTGGATTCACTGCCAGCATTTAAACGCATATCCCAAACGTTCATTGGACTATGGGTTGTCGCTGGTCCAAGGTGTTCATCGAATTCTCCCGCAATGATGCGAATACTGCCGGCATTTTTGGGCAATGATACGTTTGGGATCGCGTCTTTAACGATCCCTTGGTAACCCGGTGGAGCCATTTTGGCTACCTTGGGAAGATTCACCCATAACTGAACCATTTGTAACTCGCCACCAGATTGACTAAACCTTTGAGAATGAAATTCCTCGTGCAAAATTCCAGCTCCTGCGGTCATCCACTGAACATCCCCTGGTCCAATTACGCCGCCTTTTCCAGTGGAATCTTTGTGCTCAACTTCTCCTTTATAAACAATTGTCACTGTCTCGAACCCGCGATGAGGGTGTACTCCCACGCCTCGTTTAACCCCATCACCAGGGAAATGCATCGGACCTGCATAATCAAGCAGTAGAAATGGACTCATTTGAGCTGCTTGATTGTCATAGGAGAACAGTGACTTAACGGGAAAGCCATTGCCTACCCAGTGGGCCGATGGGGCGTTAATTAGCGCTGTAATTGATTTCATGATTAACTCCGCTTAATGTGTTTTATTTAGCATACTCCTAGTACAGTCATCCGCTAGACTGCTAAAATGAATATCACTGTTGCATATATGGAACAATAGCTGTGCAAAACCTGAATGATCTGTATTATTTTGTAAAGGCGGTAGAGTACGGCGGATTCTCAGCCGCCAGTCGAGCGCTTGGGCTCGCAAAATCTAAATTGAGTCGCCGCATAGCTGCGCTAGAAGTACGACTCGATACCAAGTTGATTTACCGCTCAACGCGCAGCTTTCATTTAACAGAAGTGGGGCATACTTATTTTGAGCACTGTAAAGCCATGTTAGTGGAAGCTGAATCTGCTCAAGAAGCAATTGACTCATTGCAATCAGAACCGCGAGGGAGCATCCGCTTAACTTGTCCAACAGCCTTATTGCACGCCCACATTGGTACAATGTTAGCTCAGTTCATGTCGCTATTTCCGCAGATAAATATTCAATTAGAAGCGTCGAACCGCAAGGTAGACCTGATTGCTGAAGGGATAGATGTCGCCATTAGAGTTCGCCCACCGCCCATTGAAAATAGTGAACTTATTTTACGGGTGTTATCTGAGCAAAGTGTGTGTCTTGTTGCCAGCCCTGAGTTAATTGCAAAGCAAGGAACGCCCACCAGTTTAACTGAACTGGCCAACTGGCCTAGCCTAGGCGTCGGCCAACCTCAAGATAACTTTATGTGGACTTGGTCCTCACCGCAACAGCAGCTTGTTAAGGTGTCTTACCAACCACGCTTAGTGACAACCGACATGGTGGCATTACGTAACTCTGCATTGGCTGGGGTAGGGGTGGTGCAGTTACCGACCTTGATGGTGACAGAGCAAATAGAAAATGGCAGTTTAATGAAACTTCTTGATGATTGGCACGCTTCGCCAGACATTATTCATTTAGTCTTTCCGTCTAGAAGAGGATTATTACCTGGGGTGAGGGCGCTTATCGATTTTTTGGTCGAGGGTTATGCCGGTTTTGATGCGCAATAGCGAATTGCTCTTTTGCCCGTTATGCTTGCTCTGTGGCGAAGGTCATAAGCATGCTAAATGATATTGATGATATTCTACCCCCACGGGCTTCGGTAAAACGTTATATACTCCCGGCGTCAATGTAGACCCAAACGATCCTTATGGGGTCAACAAAGAGTGTAATTATGGCCATTGCCCGCACCCCGTCCAAACTCAGCTTGCCCCAGCACAATCCCGGTGTTTCGACGGTTTTAGAGTTTCTTATCCTCAAATTTCCCGCTATCTCAGCCCAAGTTTGGCAACAACGTATGGCCGATGGCAAAGTGCATTGGCACGATGGAGGGTTAATTCATGCACAAACGGCATTTACTGCCCAGCAACGGGTTTATTATTACCGGGAGGTAGAGCGCGAGCCTGTTATTCCTTTTGCTGAAAATATAATTTTTCAGGATGAACTGATTTTAGTGGCTTACAAGCCGCATTTTTTACCTGTCATGCCCGGCGGTGGATACGTTGAAGAGTGCCTGCAAAACCGTTTACGGCATAAATGCGGCAATCAACACTTACAAGCCGTGCACCGTATTGATAAAGCCACTGCTGGCTTAGTGTTATTTTCAGTTAACCCCAAAACACGTCAGCAATACCATCGTCTATTTGAAGCGCATCAAATTGATAAAACCTATCAAGCCATCGCCAGCACGAATGACAAGGAACCGGCGGAAAATCAGCAATGGGAAATCAAAAATCGTTTGGAGAAAAGCGAACCCCGATTTTTGATGAGAATAGTGGAAGGAGCGGCGAATAGTCATTCTCGTATTCGTTGCGTGAAGCGCGCTGGTGATAAAGCGTTATTCGAACTCAATCCGGTTACGGGTAAGACACATCAACTGCGACTGCATATGCAAAGCCTTGGTTGGCCATTATTAAACGATAGTTATTATCCAAATTTGCAGCCAAGTCAGCCAGATGATTTCACTAAACCTCTGCAGTTATTGGCTCAGCAATTGGCGTTTACCGATCCCATCACCGAGCAAGCAAGACGTTTCTCAAGCAATACCGAGCTCAGACTAGATTAACGTTTATCGCAAGGGAAATTTGTATATCTTTACTTTAGTGAAGAAGTTATTGATACAAGGGATAATCGAAAAAATTAAAAGGGGCACAAAGGACTTAGTGACTTTATTTTAGGTAACAAAAAAGGTGCTGTGGTAACTACACCTTTACATGACGTAAATGGTATAACCAAACCAGCACCTTCTATTTAATCTAGTTAGCGGTGTAAACCAAGTTCACAGACGCTATTGATTCAAATTGCCATTACAGCAGTTTGAAAATCAGATTAGATTGCAACAACTTTATTTGCGCAAGGACCTTTTTGGCCTTGGCCAACTTCAAATTCAACCGCTTGGCCGTCATTTAAAGATGCAAACTGTCCGCCAGCTTGAATTTCTGAATGGTGAACGAAAAGATCCTTTCCGCCATCTTCAGGAGTAATAAAGCCGAAACCTTTATCTGCGTTGAACCACTTAACTGTACCTTTACTCATTATATTTACTCATTTTATTAGGTGAAATTTTGTTTATTTAATACCCGAACTCACCAATCCGGATACCCAAAAACTTATGCGATGTATCTTACACACATTCGAGCAATAACAATACAACTAACCTCATTATCTATCATTTAGTTGTACAAAAGACTAAAACTCGGCAGTCGGAAGGCTTTTTTAAAGCTAAACGCTGATTTAAGGACGTGTTCTTATGCCTAAATATGTTGGGGCTCGGGACTATTTTGAATATTCCTTGGCAAAGTTAAATTAAATAAAGAGCCTATGGATACTAAAAATCAAGGTTAACCGCGCGAAGAACAGCCAATACGTTGTGTATGTATTGCATGGTTAAACGTCCTATAGGCGGAATATAAGGTAAAGGGGACCAAGGTGAAGACCTATCACATCTTATGGTCACCAAATTCGATAATTGGCTGGTCCGGTGACCATAAAGGATATTTTGCCATCACTTTGGTAAACATAGGGCTTTGTAAATAGCTATCAAGCCAGAACTTTATGTGAGGATAAGGCGATTGCAAATACCACTGGCGCTCAATTTTGGCGAATTGCCTAATAAACGGCAAAAGCGCAATATCCGCGATACTCTCAGTGTCATCTATTACATATTTATGCTTGCAAAGGCGCTGTTCCAAGTCTTGAATATGCACCTCGCAGGCTTGTCGACAATCTTGCAGGTTATTTTCATGATAACGCTTGGCACACTTATACGCCTCCAAGCACGTTTTAAATTCGTGATCGAATTGATGAATTAATTCCAGAGCGTCAGCTAAAGTACCCGTTGCATTATTACCGTTCGATTGTTCCGTATAACTCACTATTTCAGGACGAAGTAACCCATGGGGATCACTTTCACCTAGAGCCCAGAGCATGATGTGTAAACTTTCATCAAGCACGTTTGCTGAAGTTAATACTAAGACCGGCACCGTCGCCTTAGGTGATGCCGCCAGCATCTCTGGGGGTTTGTTTTTGAGTACTATGTCCCTTAATGCCACCGGCTGTTTGGATTTATAGATGGCGAGTCGCGCTCTCATAGCGTAAGGGCAATTTCGTAGCGAGTATAAAACCGGTAATGTCATGACGTTTGCCTCGAGCTGTATTTGCGGGTTAGGTTTATTACATGGCTGATCGTTACCAGAGTGCGGGCACATAATGCCGATAATACCTCGATTATAAGTCCCATTAAGTGCTGTGAATACACAATAGGACATACTTGAGGCTATCATCTGGTCGTTAGTTATTTTATCGGTATTCACTCAGCGATTATACGGGTAAAATCCCCCGCTCAAATAATCTCCCTCGTTAACAGATTATGTCATTAGCAATAAGTTGAATAAATGAATCCTAAAATTGAATTATTGGCACCTGGCGGTGATGTTGACGCAATTAAAGCGGCAATTATAGCAGGCGCTGACGCGGTATATTGTGGTTTAGATACCTTCAATGCCCGTAACCGCGCGTCAAACATCTCCTATGAGGAGCTTGTTGGCGTCATTCGTTTAGCGCATCAGTACCAATGCCAAATATTTTTAACGCTGAATATTGTAATATTAGAGCGCGAATTCAAATCACTCGCCAAGCTACTTAGTAAACTGAGTAATACGCCACTAGATGGCGTGATTGTGCAAGATATTGGCTTGTTGTACATTCTGAAAAAGTACTTTCCTACACTCGATATTCACGCGTCAACTCAGTTAACCACTCACAACGTGGGGCAGATCCCTTTCCTCAAACAACTGGGCGTTTCTCGGGTTAATTTATCCCGAGAGTTAAGCTTGTCTGAAATAGCCGTCATGGCTAGTGCGGGTCATAAACATGAGGTATTAACGGAAGTATTTGTGCATGGCTCGCTGTGTGTGGCATTTTCAGGTTTATGTTATTCAACCTCTGCCAGTGTAGGTAACTCAGGTAATCGTGGTCGTTGTAGTCAAGCGTGTCGTGAAGAGTACGAAACCACGCCTTCAGGTAATAATTTCCCATTAAACATAAAAGATAATTCGGCCTTTTTTGACCTGCCAGCACTGATAGAAGCGGGTGTGCACTCCTTTAAGATTGAAGGGCGAATTAAAGGTGCAAGTTATGTTCATACTGTGGTTGACAGTTTTCGAAAGCAAATCGACGGCTTTGTTGCAACAGGCGAGTTAACCCAAGACGGTGAACGCTTATATAAAGTGTTCAATCGCGATTTTTCAAACGCCTTTTTGCGCGGTGACTTAAATCAGTCCATGTTTATCGAAAACCCGCGAGATAATTCTAAAAATCACGCCATTGAAGCCAGTAATGCTATTTCAGTTGTGCAGATTCATCGCGTTGAACAGAACTTACATCAACAAAAAGAGCAAATTTCGACGTCAGTCTTTGAAAAAATCACACATTTAAGTATTGCTAAACCGTCACTTAAATTAGTTTTTTCCGGCTCAGCAGGGCAGCCTTTAACAATCACGGTTTCGACCGTAGAAGCCGAGTCATTAATGTCTGTTACCGGCGCGGGTGAGAATACATTTGTTGTTCAATCAGATGAGATGCTCACACAAACAAGCAAAGCTCCGTTAGCACAGGCCGATATCGATAAGCGTTTCAAAAGCTTACATAACGCTGGATTTAATTTAACGTCGCTGGACACAGAGTGCTTAGCTGATAACGTCAGTATTTCATTTAAAGTCCTGACCGTGCTAAAAAATGAAGTGCTTTGCTTGTTAAGCAACATTCAGCAAGTGTTGCCTGAAGTACTTTTACCCAAATTAGAATCACATGCCAAATTACCGCCAATAAACAAGCAAATGCGCGCAAACTTATCGTTGTTAATTTGTGAGCAAGCTGATGTTGAATTAGCCCAAGTAACCGATGCTGATATCTACTTTAAGTTACCAGATGCTTATAAGCGCGGTTGTACTAAATATGTGACTTTTTTGCAAGATAACCCGCGCTTGATCCCCTGGTTTCCGTCGGTATTAATTGGTAAAGATTTCGACGTGGCACTTAATATTTTACAACAAGTTAAGCCTGAACTGATTGTCACTAACAACAGTGGAATTGCCCATCGCGCCTATGAATTAGGTATAAAATGGATTGCTGGCCCGTTTTTGAATACCACCAATACCTATGCGTTGCTTGCGATGCAAGAAGGGCTCAATTGCAGTGGGGCTTTTATCTCCAATGAGATCAACAAACAGCAGATAAGAAGCATTGCTCGGCCGAAAAATTTTAAAATGCTGTATAGCATTTATCACCCTATTTTATTAATGGCGAGCAGACAGTGTTTCTTCCAGCAAAGCGTTGGCTGTGACAAGCCCCGTATAGACAACGGCTGTATGCTCTCGTGTGATAAATCCACTAGTATTACTAATTTAAAAGGGGATTCATTCGCAATCGATAAACAAAAAGCAGGCTACCCAAGTATCTATAATCAAGATCAATTCTTAAACACTGAGATTATCGATGATCTGGCAGACTTGTTTGATGACTTCATGATTGATTTAACCAATATTGGTGCCGGGGATAAAGAAAGCCCAGACAAAGTCCAACTCATTGCTCAATTTGAACAACTACTGAGCAGCAATGCGAGCGCTGAAAATGAATTGGGCTCAGTGGTTAAGCATACTCTGAATACTATGGTTCCTGCGTCTACCAACATTCAGTACCATAACGGCCTTTGACATCTTCCTGTCACACGTTAACGATAGGGCGCTCCCCAGCGCCCTTGCTGACAATTTCCCCTTAATAAAAACATGTTTATCGCCTTGCCGTCGTATCCAGCAATAATTTAACGCATTGTGTTTTTCGTTTGCAACAGGGTAATAGCAATAAGGCTGTTCGCTAAATTTTCTGATCGTTATCCCTCGCTTAATCAGAAAAACTTAATATGCTTAAAAAACACACAGCTTGTGTGCGTAAAGCAGAAGGAGTTGTTTATGTATTTAGTGACCAATAGAGTTGTTTCAAATGGCAGTACAATTAACGTGTTTGGCGACACACCTAATCCCAAAGGACCTAACGAACTCAGAGTCGTTGAGGTCAATAAAGAAGAAGGAAAATGGAAGGTTTCCTTAGTAAAAGACGAACTGACCCCCACACAAACAAAAAAATTAGTTAAAGACTATCATCTCAGTTTAGATACTCGCCAACCATGGCATGGTTCGTTAGACGTTGCTTGCAAAGTATTTACCCGGGCAAAAGAAGAGAATAAAGCGATTTTGTTTTTTGTGCATGGATACAACAACGACCTTGATGATGTATTAACCGCAGCTGCGGAATTAGAAGAACTATATAACCTTATTGTTATTCCGTTTACTTGGCCTGCAAATGGCGGAGGGGCGGTGTCAGGCACCGCGTCTTATTTGAGTGACAAGGCGGATGCTAGAGCCTCATCTGGTGCTTTCAATCGTTTTGTAGCAAAAATTCATTTCTTTCATACCTTATTGTCTGAATCCTGCGTAAATAGAATTAAAGCCATTGTCGATAAAAAGTACGCAGGTAAAAATAATCCGATGGCGGCAGCATCGCTTTATAGCGAATTAGTCGGCGAAGACTGTAAGGTCAAAATTAATTTGTTATGTCATAGCATGGGAAACTACCTGCTCAAGCATTCGCTTATGACGAGCGATAACGCTACCTCTGATTTAGTTTTCGATAATATTAATTTAGTCGCGGCTGATAGCAACAACAAAAACCACGCTAATTGGTTAGACTGCATCGATGTAAGAAACCGCATTCATGTGGTGATTAACGAAGACGATGCAGCCTTAAAAGCATCACGTGTTAAACCAGGCAAAGAGCAAAGAGCGCGCCTTGGCCACTATTTGAAAAGTCTCGATAGTGAACGTGCAGTGTATATAGATGTCACAGAGGTCGATGGTGTAGGTTGCAAGCACAGCTATTACAAAGGCAGCGCCGTGACTAAAAACGCCTCATTGCGAGCACTATTTAATGACTTGTTTAATGGTAACAGTGTAGAGAAGCGACTGACGTATTTTGTAGCAGATAATTACTTTAAACTTCACAATAATTAGTCAGTCATTGTGCTGACCGCTGGGGTTTGTCGAACACTGACAGCGATTTTACTGGCAGTGTGCAATGATGAAAAATAGGAAAAAGCATGAGTATTGAATCGAAAGACCTTGAGCTTGAATGCAATATTGATAAGGGCTGCGACGCCATCGATATCATCATACAACCCAGAGCCAAAGATTTGGGGGAGTTTTCGGTTCGCCGTACCTTGCCAACCAAAGAGCGCAAAACCGTAGGTCCCTGGATATTCTTTGACCATATGGGGCCAGCTAACTTTCCCGCTGGTTCGGGCATTAATGTGCGCCCTCATCCCCATATCAATTTGGCGACTGTCACTTACCTTTTTGAAGGTGAAATTCTGCATCGTGATTCATTAGGCAGTTATGCCACTATCACCCCTGGCGATATTAACTTAATGGTGGCAGGCAAGGGCATTACCCATTCAGAACGTGAACGCCCTGAAGTGAAAAACGTTGAGCATACGCTACATGGTTTGCAACTCTGGTTAGCCTTGCCAGAAAAAGATGAAGAGATCGATCCGGCTTTTTATCATTATTCATCAACGATTATTCCCGGGACGACCATCGAAGGTGTGTCACTTCGGGTGTTGATGGGATCGGCTTACGGCCTCACGTCACCCGTGCTGACCTATGCTGAAACCTTGTACGTTGAAGCCCATATGCAAGCGGGGCAAATCTTAGCATTACCTAATTGTGAAGAGCGGGCCATTTATGTAGCCAAAGGTAGTTTGAAAATCAAAGATACCGTCATTCCTGAATTCGCCATGGTGGTTCTGTCCGCAGCGGAGGGCGTGATGATAGAAGCGACAACAGAGTGCCGAATTGCTTTGATTGGCGGCGAAAAAATGGCTAAGCGGTATATAGAATGGAATTTCATTTCGAGCCGTAAAGAACGAGTTGAGCAAGCTAAGCAAGATTGGTTAGCAGGGCGATTTCCCAAAGTCGTGGGTGATGAACACGAGTTTATCCCTTTACCGAAATAAATATTGAGCGAACGAAAATAGCATAACTTTAGTTAGGGTAATTTATGACTATTCACTTACAAAAAAGTGATGCCGGCACCTTTCGTCAAACGATTTGTGTTCATCAACACACACTATTTTCTGATGTTGCCGGGATGTTGGGAGGTGAGGATTCAGCACCCGATCCCCATGATCTTTATGATGCGTCCTTGGCAGCTTGTAAGGCGATTACCTTACTGATGTATACCAAACGCAAACAAATCCCGCTGGTCAGTGTCGACCTGAACATAGATCGCAACACGAGCGCTGAAAGCAAAGGGATTTATGTATTGAATGTTAGTGTAAACCTTAACGGTGAACTAACCACCGAACAGCGCCAACGGCTGAGTGAAATTGCTGAAAAATGCCCTATCCATAAACTGATGACAGCGGCTACTACTGAAGTTAATTCTCGCGTTTGTTGAAGATAGTATGCTTGCATTGGGTAAGCAATCGTATTCGAGGTGCCGGTTGAGCATGCCGAGGCAACGCTTACTTGTGGCCAGATTTTTGGTTTATCACAGTGTGCGTATATTAGGTTAAGGCATAAACAAGCCCTGCATTTACAGGGCTTGTTTAACAAACGCTTAGTTTTAATAAAAAGTTAAAAACTCGGCGAGTATCTAATTGCTAAACCTACCGTTCTGCCTATGACATCGTAATCACTGACAGTATTGAAATGGTTCGCACCCACTTCAGGAATTGGCGGTTGTTTATCAAATAAATTGTCGATACCGAAGTTTAACACCACTTGCTCAGTTGCCTGCCAAGAAGCGGCAAAATCAAAATAGTCTTGGGCAGAGATACCGGTGGAGCGATCAGATGCATAATCTACATCGCCAATGCGTCGCCAGCCTAGTTGAAAGTTCATTGTATCTAGATTCCAATCAAGGGTTGCTCTGTGCTTGTAATCTGCTTGTAACACACTGGCAAAATCTCCGGAACAGGCACTGCCATAAGTACCTTTACAATCAACCGCGGCCACAGTGGCATTGTTTTGACGAGTTTGTTTGGTGACCAGATTACCCTGATAGCTAAACTTAAATGTACCGCCGATGGTATCGGGAGCATCCATAATGTAGTTGGTGGCGATATCAATACCGCTTTGCTCTATTGAGGCTAAGTTAAAGTCGTTAACGATGGCGGTGGTGATAAATCCTGTGGTTGGGTCACGTAATACCGCGCCACATAATGGGTTGCTTGCGTCAGGGTTATCGATATAACAGCTTTGCAAGGCTGCTCCCGGCTGAATTTGGCTCACCGCATCAGAGATATCAATGTGGTAATAATCGATTGATACATCAAAACCTTTGATGTATTCAGGCGTGTAAACCACGCCGACCGTCTCAGATTCAGCTTGCTCAGGTTTGATGTCTGGGTTGCCACCATAAGTATATTCGGCGGTGCTAGAATCGTATGCGGTGCCAATCGCTGGCGCACCATAACGTTCACATTGGGCTGCATCGCCTGTGCCTAATAAACATGGATCGCCGTTATAGCGTCCAGCAAATCGTGCCACAAATTGGTCACTCGTTTGATCAAATAAAGCGAGTGATAATCCGCTGATTGGGCTAGCAAATTCGCCTAGGTTAGGGGCTCTAAACGCCGTTAACTTGTTCGCACGGAATCGAATATCATCGTTAATGGCCCAGTTAAGACCAATTTTATAAGTATCCTCTGCTTCCGTGTTCGAATAATCTGAAATGCGGTAGGCACCTTCGATACTGATTTCCTTGGCAAAAGCGACGTCTGAAATAACAGGAACCAGCACTTCAGCATAGAACTCTTCACTATCAAAGCCTGCATCCATATCAAATGCGCTGACTGACGCAAAACTGGTGCCATTTCTGAAGGCATCGCCTGGGGTTTGTTTACCGGTTTCTTTACGGTATTCATAACCAATAGCAAAATCAATGGGGCCATCTGGTAGTTCGAAAATCGCTGACGAATCACCTGATAACGTGGCGGCTAACACATTTTGGGTACGTTCTCGAGTAGTGTAAATCAAGGGATCACTGAAGCTGGTTAAATCGAGATTAGGGTCAAATATATCTACCGTGTTGGCCAGCGCGGCGAAGCGGTTGTTACCTAAGCCATCAACTTTATACCCATTGTTATAAATGGTCGCTGTTTCATCGGTTCTACCGTATTGACCATAAACGTCATAACGCAAATAGTCATTAATATCACCTTTCACGCCCATTTGCAGTTGAATAGAATCACGAACTGCCTCAGTGTGCTGCACACCAAGTCCTAGGTTTCTTTCTACATTAACCTGCGCATTGCCATCGAAGGTTAAGTTATTGCGAATTTCATCGCTTAAAAAAGCGTTATCTGCGGTCAGAGTGACCTGTTGATTAACGGAAATAGGCGCTTGTCCACTTGCACCTGCGCCTTGTACTGTCACTTTAGAGTACATAGCACGGCCATAGGCAGTCGCGTTTTCGGTTAAATCAAAATCAAACAGCAAACCGGTAGACAAACGTTTCATGGGTTGCGTCAGGTAAAGATCAGCCGTAGAGCTAGTCGTTTGACGTTCATCCACCACACTCCCTGCAGCATTAATAGCAAATGTATTGCCTGTGGCAACGTCGGTATAATAACCACCTGTGTTGATGATTGAATTTGGGTTTTTCATGGCGTAATCACGTTCGCCAGCCAATAACTCTTTGCGTTCAGAATAACCTAGGTAGCCTGTGATATGGCCTGCGCCGTCCGCAATATCGCCACCAAAAATGCCTTCGAGATTAATTTTTTCGTTGCCACCGTCAGCGGTTTCATAACTGCTAGAAAACTCAGCTCCATTAAAGTCGTCGTTTAAGATGAAGTTAACTACGCCAGATACCGCATCGGCGCCATAAATGGCCGCTGCGCCACCTGTAAGTACGTCAACACGTTTAATCAAACCGGTCGGGATCATGTTAACGTCCACTGAGTTACGGAAACTGAAAGGCACAGCACGTGTGCCATCAATTAACACCAGCGTACGGTTTTGACCTAAACCGCGCAGGTCAATAGTGGAAGAACCAAATGAGTCACCCACGGTAGAACCGGTACTGTTTGCTCCCGCTGCCGCTTGGGGTAATTTGCTGGTAATATCTTCGACGTTGACGGCGCGGTCTAATTTAATCTGCACTTCATCAACACTGGCAACGGCGCTACTGGATACTAGCTCTGTGCGTTGAATTCTCGAACCTGTGATAGAAATCACTTCGGTTTTATCTTGCTTCTGATTTTGTTCTTGGGCCATAGGGGCAGAACTGAAAAGGGCCGCAGTAACTGCTAGGGTGACAGGCGTTAAAGCGAGTCGTTGCAGCTTGGTAGAATTAGTTCGATATTTCATGTGTCTTCTATCCCGTTGTCAATATCCGTTGAAAAAATGTGCCATTGATGATTTTTATTTGTACAGCAGGGTCATTATCAGTCCAGTAAAATTCAAATTGCAATAAAAGTTTCTTGTAAATAGTGTATTTATTGATAAATTATTCTCATTGATAAGTGAAATCAGGTCAAAACTAATAATGAACACGCATATAGAGCAACTTTACCGCAGCGCTAAAAAACGCTCGCGCGTTATTATCGGTTTAATGAGCGGCACGTCTTTAGATGGATTAGACGTGGCGTTGTGCCGAATCGAAGGTCAAGGTACTGATACGCAAATTGCGTTATTAGAGTTTTGCACTGTGGATTACGACGATAACTACAAACAGAAAATAAAAAGTGTTTTTGCTCAGCGCCAAGTCGATTTGCAACAGGTGACCTTATTGAACCCTTGGATCGGAGTATTACACGGCCAGATGATCAATCAATGTTTGGCAAAATGGGGCGTAGACGCGTCAGATATCGACGCAATCGCCAGCCATGGGCAAACCATATATCACTGTCCTTTGCGTCAGCATGGTCAAAGTGAATTTGGCAACGGAACCTTACAAATAGGTGATGCTGATCACCTAGCGGTGACGACGGGGATCCTAACGGTGGCTGATTTTCGGCAAAAACATATCGCTGCAGGAGGAGAGGGCGCGCCTTTAGCGGTATATGGAGATTATTTGTTTTTTACCAGTCGCCAAGAAAATCGTATTTTGCTAAACATGGGCGGCATAGCGAATTTAACCTATTTGCCCCTCACGGCTGACTCAAGTGCGGTATTTAGTTCTGATATTGGTCCGGGGAACACCATAATGGATGCTTACGTGCAAAAACACTTTGCACCACTGCATTATGATAAAGATAGTGCTATCGCACGTCAGGGGGAAATACATACCGGGTTATTAGAGGCGCTAAAGCAGCATGAATTCTTTACCCTGGATTTCCCTAAAACCACGGGGCCAGAAGTGTTTAATTTGCGCTATTTAATGGATGCACAACAACGTACCAATACACAAGCGCTAGCGCCTCAAGATGTGATGGCAACCCTTAATTTCTTTTCGGCGCACGTGATTGCACAGGCAATCAACGACTGCGCTGGTAATTTAGCTGACTTTAGCGTGTACGCCAGCGGCGGTGGTATTCATAATCCACTATTGATGGAGCACATTCTTAGTTTGTGTCCGAGAGTTTCTATCATTGAAGATACCAGTAAGTTGGGTATCAACCCAGATGCGAAAGAAGCCGTGTTGTTTGCGATTTTGGCCAATGAATGTTTGGTAGGTGGCCAGCAAACTTTTGGTAATATTACCCAAGGGATCCCGAATATCACCATGGGGAAAATCAGTTTTCCTGACTAAAAAATGGCTACGCTGGGCCATTGAATCTGCCGCTGCATACTAAGCGGTATTTAAAGCTTATTACTATTCCAGTGAAGCGCCATGGGTTCACTTTGCAGCGTGTTAGCATTACCTGCCTATTTGTTACAAATCACCCACTATTTTGCTCACTAATTGCGCTTGCAAAAGCGCATACATCTGTTTACTTATTTTTCGGGAATTTACGTGTCACAAACGTTGTTCCCACTAGTGGCTATCTATATACTCCGCGAAATATTGAGTGGGCTTGAAAAAGTGCACGCCTTACGTTTAATTTTCCAGCTTATTTGGAGTTGCATATGTTGTTCGACGGTACCCTAGTCACTGAATCACCCATACGTCAAAAAATTCGTGATTTTTATCGCATCGATGAGAATCTCGCCGTCGATCATATTCTGCCTGACGCAGAAGTTAATATGCGCGCTCGCAGCCGTGCGTGGGAACGCGCACGTAAAATGGTACTGCAAATTCGAAATGATCAAGAAGGTACCGGAGTGGTTGAGGCATTGCTCAACGAATATTCTTTGTCTTCTGCTGAGGGCGTGGTGCTAATGTGCCTCGCGGAAGCATTGTTGCGGGTGCCGGACAAGCATACTCAAGATAAGCTGATCAGCGATAAGTTATCCAAAGGCCAGTGGAGCTCACATCTAGGCAACAGTGATTCATTATTTGTTAACGCGTCATCTTGGGGTTTATTGCTCACCGGTGGTTTAGTTAATTATGCCAATCAACAGAACAAATTCGGTTTTCTGAAAAAGACCCTAGGTAAAGTTGGCGAGCCTGTTATTCGTAAAGCCATGAACATAGCCATGAAGGTGATGGGGCAGCAATTTGTGATGGGCGAAACCATCGAAGATGCCGTGCGCCGAGCCGAAGAAAAAGAGCGTAAAGGTTATGTGTACTCTTACGACATGCTTGGTGAAGGTGCCAGAACGCAAAAAGATGCCGACGAATATTTTAACGCTTATGCCCAAGCGATCGAAGTCATTGGTCACGCAGCAAAAGGCAAAGGCCCGAGAAAAAGTCCAGGAATTTCCGTTAAATTATCGGCCATTCACCCACGCTATGAATTTACCCATAGAGAACGGGTTATGGCAGAGATCCCGCCTAAGTTGAAGCAATTGTGTTTGCTGGCTAAAAAGTACGATATTGGTCTAACCGTGGATGCAGAAGAATCAGAACGCCTGGATATCTCACTGGACGTAATTGAGCAAGTATTTAGCGATCCCGACTTAAAAGATTGGAACGGTTTTGGTCTAGCGGTGCAGTCTTATCAAAAACGTGCCTTATATGTTATCGACTGGTTGCGAGAGTTGACCGAAAAAGTCGGCCGCAAAATGATGGTTCGATTGGTTAAAGGCGCATACTGGGATACCGAAATAAAAAATGCTCAAAAAGACGGCTTAGAACACTTCCCGGTCTTCACCCGTAAGTCATCGACCGATGTGTCTTATCACGCTTGTGCCAACCGATTACTGGATTATCGCGATACGATTTATCCACAATTTGCTACCCATAATGCATACACAGCCGCTGTCATAATTGAATTAGCCGGTGATGATAAAGAAGGTTTTGAGTTTCAGTGTCTACACGGTATGGGCGACAGTCTTTATGATCAGATAGTGACAGTAGAAAATATTCAGTGTCGAATTTATGCTCCTGTGGGCGAGCATGAAGACTTATTAGCTTATTTAGTGCGTCGCTTGCTTGAAAATGGCGCCAACTCTTCGTTTGTGAACGCCATTGTCGATGAATCTAGACCGGTAGAGTCGTTACTTGAAGATCCTGTTGAGAAAACCCAACGCTTAAAATTCAAATACAACGATCAAATCCAGAAGCCCATAGCCTTGTTTGGTAAAGAGCGGGATAACTCAAAAGGGATTGATGTCACTGATATCAATCAGATCACCCCGCTTAAAGCGTCGGTTGATCGTTGGTTTGACGAAAATTTATTGAGCGAAGCGCAAGTGCCTGAAGGTGCGCATGCTGTGCGTAACCCTGCCAATGTGGATGAAATCATTGGCTTTCATCACTTTGATAGTCAACAACAAATGGCAGATAAATTAACCACAGCGCACAATGCCTTTGCCAGCTGGTCGCAAACGCCTATGCCGGAACGAGCCGATTTGCTGCGCCGCACCGCGGATATTCTTGAGCGCCACATGGACGAGCTTATTGCCCTGTGTATTAAAGAAGCAGGCAAGGTGACCAAAGACGGCGTGGACGAAGTGCGAGAGGCGGTCGATTTTTGTCGTTATTACGCCGCCCGAGCTGAAATACTTGCCCAAGATGACAGACTTGCCCCCCGTGGCGTCGTGCTGTGTATTAGCCCGTGGAACTTCCCCTTGGCTATCTTTTTAGGCCAAGTGGCGGCAGCCCTTGTAACCGGTAATACAGTGATTGCTAAACCCGCTGAGCAAACCAGTCTAATCGCTCTGCGCGCATTACAATTAATGGAGTATGTGGGATTACCAGAGGGTGTTGTGCAGGCTGTTATCGCTAACGGTCCTGATGTGGGCGACGTGTTGTTACCGGATGAGCGCATTAAAGCGGTTATGTTTACCGGTTCAACGGTTACCGGTAATATTATTGCTAACACCTTGGCACAAAGAGGCGGAGAACAGGTGCCTTTGATTGCCGAAACAGGCGGTCAAAACTGCATGATTGTTGACTCAACGGCGTTACCAGAGCAAGTGGTTGATGACGTGATTGCCTCAGGTTTTCAAAGTGCAGGTCAACGTTGCTCAGCCTTGCGCGTATTATTCTTACAAGAAGAGATAGCCGATACGGTCACCGAGATGCTAATTGGTGCGCTTAAGGAATTAAGCGTGGGTGATCCCGCTTATTTAGCCACCGACATTGGCCCTGTTATTGATCAAAAAGCCTTGGCTAACTTACAGGCCCATGCGGACGATATGCAGCAAAATGGCACTTTATTATATGAATGCTCGGTACCCGCTAACAAGGGCACATTTTTCGCGCCCAAGTTATATCAAATTGCCGATATCTCAGTACTAAAACGCGAAGTGTTTGGTCCTTGTGTGCACATAGTGCGCTTTAAAGCCGATGAGTTGGAACAAACTGTAGAGAAAATTAACGCCACGGGGTTTGGTTTAACCATGGGGATCCATACCCGCATTGATATGCGTGCCATGGAACTGGTTAAACTCTCCCGTGCTGGTAACGTGTATGTTAACCGCAACATGATTGGTGCCATCGTTGGTGTTCAGCCCTTTGGTGGACGCGGGCTTTCAGGTACCGGCCCGAAAGCGGGTGGCCCTAATTACTTGCCACGCTTAATGCTCGAAAAATCGACTCCGCGAGCGGTAAGTGAGTCGTTGCCCAATACCGATGAAGCCCTGCTAAGTACTGACGAGGCCAAGCAACAAGCTGTTCAGTTTATGAAAAATGCATGCTCGACTGAGCACGAGTGGCGCTTATCAGAATTAAATACTCGTATTTCTTCTGTTCGTCAGTTACTGGCTAAGTTGGCAAAAGTTGAAATAGTTGAAGAACTGGCGGAAGATTTAAACTCTACCTTAGCAGCGTCTCGTTCACAGTTGATCAGTATTGAGAAACGCCTGAAAAAACCCAAGGTATTACCTGGGCCAACGGGCGAATCAAATGTGCTATATCTGGAGCCAAGAGGGATCTTGGTATGTTTCGCCGATAAAGACGTGACGTTCGAATACTGGACGCTATCCATAGTGACAGCCTTAGCAACAGGCAACGTAGTTATTTCAGTGGTGTCTGAGCTGTTCTATGCTGAAGCGCTTGAGTTCCGTGAACAGTTTATCGCTACCGGTGCCCCTGAAGGCGTATTTCAGGTGGCTAAACTGCATCACCTAGAAGCACTATTGGCCGAAGACGCACTAGCTGGTGTGGTCATCGACAGTAAAAGTGAGCGCTCAAGCTACATGGTACAAATGCTAGCGAAACGCACAGGCGCAATATTGCCGGTTATCACCTCTGAGTATAATGACCACTTGATCCAACGTTTATTAACGGAAAAAACCGTTAGTATCGACACCACTGCATCTGGCGGTAATACCTCACTTATGACGTTAGTCGAAGAGGAAGAAGACGAATAAGGTCGCTAGGTTAAAGGCCTGTCAAAGTACAGGTTTTAGCGAATAAACAAACCCCAGCTTATCACTGGGGTTTTCTTTTTGGAGTCAGGTAAAAATAGTAAAAGTTTTTTTGGGGGATCCGCTGCTTGGGGACGTATCACCTAGGTTACGCATCGATTGTTAGGTACCCAGATACATTACCCAGCCCGTTGGTAGTAGCCAACAATCAAGTGGCTTAGCAAGACTGAGTAAGGCAAATTTTCCTGCTCAGCGGATAAGCATATTTGTCGTCAGGCTTGTTCCGTTAAATATGCGTCTTTTTTCTTTTGTTTAACAGCAACCTTGCCATGTACCAAACCACAACGATATTTAGCATAAACACGGCAACTCCTATGATGCTGGTATGAAATAGGATTTCGTATATTTCAAAAGGAATATAAATCGCGCCACTGACCAAGGCAAACCACTCGGTCCATACAAGTCCTCTCCACAGGCCATAGGCTTCAACTAGGCGGATCAGTGAATAGGCCAGGGCACCTAGCGCAAACAGGCTCATTCTACTGTCAGGAAATGTACTCGCCGCATGAATAAAAATGCTGGGTAAATGACCCCCAGGGTTTAAATGCGCATGACTGACAATAGACTCTGCGACTTGTTGTAAATTGCGCCCAGCCAACATATGGATACCCACGGCAACCAAAAGAGACAGCAGTCCTTTAAATGCCTCTAACGTGGCAATGGCTTTAAGCCCATTTTCCGATGATGTCATAGTGGTCTCTTTTAGAGTGAAGATTCTGAATATATAGCGTGCAAACGTTGAATGATAATGTGTAGATGCGAATAGGACCGTTTTTAACTCAACCATTTTGTAATGGCTATCTCTTTATACATATTGTTTTATTTCGTTTGCCGACAGCGAATACATATACAACCATTTCATTACCTACCCACTCGTAGGCCAAACGATACGTAGCGCCGCTTTTCTTAAGTAACTTTTTGGAAATTTGCTGTAGTTATTAAGATGTTATATGTTACGAGGTGAAAATTAGCAGTGCTTTAAACATAGGTAATTACATTAACACTGCACCTTTATTTGCGCAGTCAACGCTAGGTATTTGCGCAGTCAACGCTAGGTACTCGTGCAGTCAAGACCAGGGAAAATAGCAATATGAAGCATCAGAATCAGGTGACTAAACTAGGTATTCACAGGTCTCGTTTCCTCGCAATTGCAATGCTCGCCATTGCTATCTTTGTTGGCAACGCTTACGCCAAGGTGTCGTCAGACGACGCTTTTATCAAACAACATAAGTTAGTTGAACGTAGTACCGAGATTTTATTTTGGACCCAAGACGAACGAGCAATTGGCTTTAAAAACATAGGCAGAATGTGGCCTACCAGAGTAGTCAGCAAAGCAAAAAATGCGCAACCTATGGTGCTAAAAGATATCGGGTTAGGTGATATCACGTACGAGGTAGAGGGCAAAGAATACACGATAGGGGATTTTATTGAGCTTAAAAGTGCAATTGGCCTTGTGGTGCTAAAAAACGGCGAGTTGGTGTACGAAAATTACACCGATGGAAACGATAAAAATACTCGCTGGATATCATTCTCTGTCACCAAATCAATCTCCTCTTTACTCATTGGCGCTGCCATCAAAGAGGGTTATATCGCTAGTGTTGATGATCAAGTTGTAGACTACTTACCGCAATTAAAAGGCTCAGCGTATGACGGCGCTAGCATTAAAAATGTGTTGCACATGAACTCAGGCGTTCAGTGGAACGAAGATTACAACGACCCAAATTCAGACGTATCAAAAGCGGGCGCCGCAAATGGTATTAGGCTTATAAATTACGTCAAAGCATTGCCCAGAGCGCACAAACCAGGAACCGTATTTAACTACAATACCGCTGAATCCAATCTAATTGGCGAGCTTTTACGCTCAGCTATAGGCAACAATGCGGCGACCTATTTACAGGATAAAATATGGCAACCCTACGCCATGGAAAGCGATGCCTTATGGGTATTAGATCGACCAAACGGCGTTGAAACAGGGGGTTGCTGTTTACTCGCCAGCCTGCGAGACTTCGCTAAAATAGGTCAGTTTGCTTATGAGCAACTCACTCCTTCGCAAAACTCTCCACTAGCGAAAAACTGGTTAAAAGATTCAGTTACGCCATCCAAAACCTACCCCAATTATGGCTACCAATGGTGGTTAGAAAGTGACAGCAACAGGTTTCGTGCATCCGGTATATTTGGCCAAGCAATCGCCGTTTATCCTGAACTTGGACTTGTCATTGCCAAGCACGGCAATAGCCCGCAAGCAAATGGCCCAAGTGAATACAAAACACATGAAAAAGCACTGGATGCCGCCATAGTGGCAAGATTGCAAGAAATGTAAGGAAGCGTTATGTGCGATATACACTTAGCCGCTATTCAAGCGGCTAAGTAGGGACGTCGTTGTCGCCACATCTATTAAGGCTGTGTTGTTAATTCTGAGGTTAATTCTACGATCCTGACTCGATTGCTGCCATCAACAGCAATATCAGTTATCACTCAGCGGCGATAAGCACTAACTGTTTGCCAAAGTTTTTGCCGGTAAGCATGCCTTGAAAAGCCGGTATTGACTGTTCAATGCCCTCGGCAATCGATTCGCGGTATACCAATTTGCCGTCCTTGATCCATTGCGCCAACTTTTGAGTCGTTTGTTGATGTTGCTCTTGCCATTCGGTTTGCACAAAAAAGCGGGCTGTTGGTGGGTGAGGGGATGTAGCTAGAATGTCTTGAGGCGTTTGCACCTTACTTAGGTCGGTATCGTTATAATTAGACACATAACCACATATTGGCACCCTTGAGCCTTCGTTCAGTAGCGTAGCAACGGCACGTGTTACATCACCGCCCACATTCTCGAAATAGATATCGATTCCATTTGGGCATGCTTGCTGTAAGTCTTTTTCTAGATTGCCTGCTTTGTAATCTACGCAGGCATCAAAGCCGAGTTCTTCAACAACGAACTTACATTTTTCACTGCCACCTGCGATACCAATAACCTTGCAGCCGTGCATTTTACCGAGTTGACCAACAATGCCCCCAACGGCGCCTGAAGCAGCTGATACCACTAATGTATCGCCTTGTTGCGGTTTACCGATTTCGGTGAGTCCAAAATATGCGGTACGCCCAGTCATGCCCGCTGCGCCAAGGTATGCTTGTAAAGGAATGCCGGCTTCTTGAATTTTATACATCATGGGTGCGTCATCAGGTTTCACAAAATACTCCTGCCAGCCGCCATAAGCGGTAATGCGATCCCCTACGGCGTAATTGGCGGAACGCGACTCCATTACCACCCCAACAACTTCACCTGTCATGATGCCGCCAATAGGCGTGGGCGCGGCATATGACTTCATGTCGTTCATGCGCGGGCGCATATACGGGTCCAAAGATAACCACAGGGTACGAACCAGAATTTCACCTTCAGCCAGTTCTGACAGGGGTTGCTCTTCAATTCTAAAATCATCATTTTGTGGCTCGCCATTGGGTCTTTTCGCCAACACAACTGCACGGTTTACATATTGAGACATATTGAAATCCTACTTTCTGAGGTGAATGGAGCTCTGGTTAATCGAAAAAGAGTTACTCGAGCTATGGTTAATGGAACGATTGTTAGTTGAACATATTTGTGGGCTTTCTTGAGCACAATAGTCATTGAAAGAAATGATAAGTCGCCATCATCTTTCGCTATAAACCTTTTCTTTCTAAATAGTGGCCAAACGGCAGGTAAAAAGTGAGTTAAAAGGTCAGTTAACACATAGCGCAGATAATAAAAAGCCAGCAACAAATACTGGCTTACAAACGTTCATTTATTCTAGAACGGAGCGTTCTTATTTCGACTTAACCTGCATTGGCGACTTGGCCACCATCTAGCACAACAGTGTGACCACAGACGTAATTGCTCGCACGGGAGCAAAGGTAAATAGCGGTGCCAGCCACATCAGCCAACTCGCCAATTTTTCGCGCAGGGAGACCTTTCACGATTTCTTGTTCATGTGCCAGTGCGTGTTTTGTCATCTTGCTAGGGAAAAAGCCAGGCGCAATCGCATTAATATTGACATTACTTGGGCGAAGGTCTGCTGCCATGTGCCGTGTCATTTGGATAACAGCAGCCTTGCTAGCGGAATAAGAATAATTGTTCATGTGGGGATGGGTGATCCCGTTAACGGAGGCAATATTTACGATGCGTGATGGCTCATCGGCGTCGCCCGCCAAGCGCAATGCTGGTAACAAACGTTTGCTCAAAAAGAAAATAGACTTCACGTTTAAATCCATTACTTTATCCCAGCCAGACTCGGGGAATTCTTCAACCGGCGCACCCCAGGCTGCACCGGCATTATTGATCAGTATGTCGATTTTCGGCTCGCGTTTAAGCATTTCATCTGCAAAAGCGTCAACCCCGGCCATGGTCGATAAATCAGATTGAATGGCTATGCACTCACCTAAACCGGATAGTTCAGCAGCGGTTTGCTCAAGCTGCTCAAGTTTGCGTGAAGTAATATAGGTTTTAACACCATTTTCAACAAAACCACGCGCAATCATTGCACCTATGCCGCTTGAGCCACCTGTTACTACGGCGATTTTTCCCGTCACTGAAAAAAAATTATTCATATATGCTCCCTATAGTGTTGAAACGCCTATTTTGAGGCGATAGTTATTTTTCTGTTCTAGTCTGATGTTAGTTGTACTTAAGGTTATGTCTGACATATGAGCACAAATCAGCTTCTTAACCGTGCATAATTAACCGGGCAGCGAACCTGGCTGTCACCGTTATTTTCTTATGATCATTTTTGTTGTTTTTTGGCTCGCATCTTTTCTCGAAAAAAGCCAAATAAGGAATAGGCAACCACCCCAAAACATAAAGCGGCCAATAGGGCAGCGGGGTAGGCCATTAATCCTATTCCCGTATCCCAGCCATAAACAGCCATGACAGTGCAGATAACACCCAAGGAAAATTCAATTAATATGCTTTCCCAAGCCAATTTGTGATTGGAATTAACAGGCCGCGCAAAAAAGTTCACTTTATAGGGCATTTGTAATCATCTTTAAAAACGTAGTTTATCCACCGTTCAATATGGGTCACGTTTAGTGCAAGCCGTAACGCACTGTTCAGACTGGTTATTCCCTTCTCACGTTAGTGATAACACAAAAAATCTTGCATGGACGTCTTTGTCATTATTGTAATTATTTATAATTACTCATTACTCTGAGAAGTAAGTATTTTAATTTAAGTGGTTAGACCAGTTGTTTTTTCTGTTATAGTGGCTCAAAGCCTATCAAAAAAACAATTTTTGGAGTTCTACAATGTTGCAGTACAAAGCGCCAGTGATGGATATGAAGTTTCTGATTGAAGACGTATTTAAATATTATAAACATTATGAAAAATACCCGGAATTCGCTGAAGCAACGCCCGATTTAGTCGATGCAATATTACAAGAATGTGCCAAATTTTGTGAAAATGAATTACTGCCGTTAAACCAAAGCGGTGATAAAGAAGGCTGCAAATTTGATAATGGCGTTGTCACGACACCGACCGGCTTTAAGGCGGCTTACAACAAATATGTAGAAGGGGGATGGCAAAGTTTATCTCACCCTGTTGAACATGGCGGGCAAGGCTTACCTCCGTCGTTAGGGATGGCAAAACAAGAAATGATGGGCACAGCCAATTGGTCATGGGCCATGTATCCAGGCTTAAGCCACGGTGCGATGAACACGATTCAAAGCCATGGCACTGAAGCGCAAAAAGAATTGTACCTTACCCGTTTAACCGAAGGCACATGGACCGGCACTATGTGTTTAACCGAACCCCAATGTGGTACGGATTTAGGCCAAGTCAAAACCAAAGCCATACCAAATGCCGACGGTACCTATGACATTATGGGCACCAAAATATTCATTTCCGCAGGTGAACACGACTTAACTGAAAATATTATTCATATCGTATTAGCGCGACTGCCTGGGGCACCTGAAGGTACGCGCGGTATTTCACTGTTCATTGTGCCAAAAGTGCAAGTTGATCAACAAGGTAACTTAGGCGAAAGCAACAAGGTCACCTGCGGTGCCATTGAAGATAAAATGGGTATCAAAGCATCATCCACTGCCGTTCTAAATTTTGATAACGCAAAAGGTGTATTAATCGGCCCTGAAAACAAGGGCTTAGAATGTATGTTCACGTTTATGAACACCGCCCGTGTCGGCACGGCCTTGCAAGGCGTTTGTGCCTCTGAATTGGCTTATCAAAACTCATTGTTATATGCCAAAGACCGCTTATCTATGCGTGCGTTAACCGGCAAGAAATTCCCAGATAAAGTGGCCGATCCCATCATAGTGCACCCTGATGTACGCAAAATGCTAATGACGCAAAAAGCCATCTCTGAAGGTGGACGCGCCATGGTCTATTACACAGCAAAAATTGTTGATGAAATAGAAATGGCCAAGACCGAAGAAGCCCGTAAAGAAGCTGATGACCGACTAGGCTTTATTACCCCGATTCTAAAAGCCTTTTTAACCGAATTAGGCTGTGAAAGCGCCAGTCAAGGCATGCAGGTATTTGGTGGCCATGGCTATATTAAAGAATGGGGCATGGAACAAATTGTGCGTGACGTGCGTATCGCCACCTTGTATGAAGGCACCACCGGCATTCAAGCTCTAGATTTATTAGGCCGTAAAATACTGCTTACCCGAGGTAAGGCTTTAAATAAATTTAGTAAAGAAGTGCTGCTTTTCTGCAAAGACAAAAGCATGATTTCTAAAAATCCTCACAAGCGACAAATGAATAAATTTATTTGGGCGTTAAGCAAGAATGTGGCGAATTGGCAGCAATACACCATGCGTTTAGCCCTAAGAGCCAAAAAAGATCGCGACATAGTCGGCTCAGCCTCAGTGGATTACCTTATGTACTCAGGCTATATTATGATGGGATATTTCTGGGCACAAATGGCCCAAACCGCCTACGAAAAACTCGCGACAGACGTAGAAAACCGCGATTTCTACCGGGCAAAAATCAAAACGGCTGAGTTTTATTTCGAGCGTTTACTACCCAGAACAAAATCATTAGCCAAAACTATGATGGCAGACCCAAAAACACTAATGCAACTAGACGAAGACTTGTTGTCTTTCTTGTAAGCGCGTGAAAGTTTTTGAGTGCAAAGGGTAAGAGTGTAAGTGCCTAACGCGCAACAGAATAGAGCCTAGAAAAAGCCAAGGCACTGAGTATTTAGAAAAAATCGACTCAATGCCTTGTTGTTCTTCGTGTTAGTCCGAAGTTTTTACGCCAATCAAATTTATGCTGATTGGCAGAGCATAAGTTCAATATCAGGGAGTAATGTAAAGAGGTGCGTTGATTCTAACAGCGCAAATTCCTTCGCAATATTAATCTGGAAGGCGAAAGCCTAGCCACTACCTCTGTGCGTTTATCATATTGGATAATATGGGGAACTGACGTTTTTGTGGCGCACAATGTGCGTGGGAATTGGCCTTAAATGACCAAGGACTAGAGCCAGATGGGTGACTGTTGCGGATAAATAATCCAGCACAACCAATAGAAAAACATATTAGCGAATGAAAACCCGGACATGCTACAGAGTAGACAAACGCTAATGTTTGCTGAAAAGCGATCCGGACTTTATCGGACTATTGACAACGGCTGACTTATGGGTGACCCCGTTGATTCGATGATTTCATAAGTTAACGCTATTGCTAATAGGAAAGTGATGGTTTGGCTATAATGCGTGAACCAATTGTAATTTTTCTTTTTAAGTAATTTTCTATATGTAAACTAGTTTACTTGCATAGTGTAAGGATTTTGCCCTTCGGTAAATGTATAGTTTGAAACAACGCCATCAGTAATTAATACATCTAGCATTTTTTGAGTACCAGTAGTTTTAACATCCATTGTAACAATATAACTCTGCGCTTTAGCAGTGCCTTCCGAGTGCATATATATCCATTTTTCGTCAGTCGCTGAGATTACAGTCTTAGAATAGGGTTCACCAAATAAATTGACCATTTCTTCAGTTGTAGTTTTACCCTTAATTATTTGAGGTACATTTTCGCTAGAAAAATTTTTACCTACAGAGTAGGAAGATGTTGCACAGCCGGAAAGTGATAAAATAACTAACGATACTATGGTGATTATACGAAACTTCATGTAATGCTCCTTGCTTATTAACAATATTATTATTCGGAGACCCCCCCACTTGTCTTTATTAACATACACACTAACTCGTTGTACAGGTTAAAATTTTTCTGGTTTCATTCTTTGTCGTTATAGTGATAAGGAATATTTCAAGATCTGCCGGAATAGGGGAATCACCAATGATGCCGGGCCAAAAACTGTACATTCAAAAACTCTGTGAGGCAGACATGTAAACATACTGAAAAGTTTACTCTGACCCTACTTTTTCCTTTTGGCGGCGCAGTCGCTGCTTTGCTTTTCTCTCGACTCAAGACTCCCCGAGCAACGAAGGCTAACACTGGGTCGATTGCATGGGTGAAACTGGATTCTTTAGCTACGCAGTAGCGCCCAGTTGTGCGGCTCGCTATGGATGGCGAGACTGGGGGCCGATCATCAGGGATGTGTTTCAAATCGAGGAGAAAATAATAACCAATTTGAGTTTTCACGACCTGTGTTAGTCGAGACGCGCAGGCGACCAACATGGATATTGGAAGGTAGAGCAACGCAGGGAGCCGTTGCCGAGAATAGAGTGTTGCTGGAGAGCGGCCTTTACAAAGTACATCCTGTACTTTGCCCTTCGGGTCATCCTTCGGATGTTCAAAATGGTTCCCGACCCTTTTGTCTTGGTGACTTCTTTTGGCTGTTGACCAATATTTACGGGATAAATATGGAACAGTTTTAGCTGGCCTGTAGGTAAAGTGCATGGATGCACTTTATAAAAGAAGTTACTGGCTCGTAGGGACGAGAGTCATACTCGTCATGGATGACGATAAGCGTAGCGCATAGTGGCCGCAGGCCATAAAGTGAACGCAGCGAATAAACGTGCACGCAGTGCATAGGTGGCCGTAGGCCATAAGTAAGCGCAGCGCAAATCCGACCGCAAGGTCAAAAACAACCAATTGTCGACAATCCCCCACATTATCTCTTGAAAAAACCAATTAATTTGCTATATTGTCGACATCTTTTGCAGACTGGCCTAATTTAACTATCGGGGTCAGCTGCAATAATTACCAGTGGAATTGATGCTTAATTCATGCAAAACCTAACCGAACAGCCTATTACCGCCGCGGACAAGACGTTTTTCCAGTTGCGTAAAGACATAGTGGAAGGTGTGGTGTTGGCTGGTTCTAAGCTTAGCGAAACTGAATTGTCGACAAAGTATGGTGTTAGCCGGGCAGTAATCCGTGAAGCGATAAACCGCTTGGAGTCTTGTCATATTGTTGAGCGTAAAGCCAATGTAGGTGCACGTGTGGTGTCACTTTCCCCTGAAGGGCTGGTGGACTTGTATCAAGTGCGTGAGTCGCTTGAAGGCATGGCCGCACGCTTAGCGGCCCAGAACATGACCGATGCAGAAATCGCAGACTTAAATGCTTTGCTGAATGTGCACTCAGAAGACGTGAAAAACCATGGCTCTTATTACCAAGAAGCAGGGGACGTGGACTTTCACTACCGGATTATTTTGGGCAGCAAAAACAATCATTTAATTGCTATGTTGATCAATGGTATTTACCACTTAGTGCGCATGTATCGTGTGCAATTAGGCATGTCAGGTCCACGAGTGAGTACCGCTTTTGATGAACATAAACATATAGTGCAAGCCATTTGTAATCGCGATGGCGAGTTAGCAGAAATGCTTATGCGTCGGCATATTTTATATTCGAAAAACAACATTCAGCGCAAATTAACGCCACAGCGGGAAGCCTAGCTTTGCCGTCATTGTGCTGTCATCAAATAACCCTTTAATTGTTGCGACGGGGTCAATTTCCACCTCGCCGAAAAATAACTACCCTAAGGAGTAAGTTACATGAGCCCAGGTCAAAAATTTCGCCAAGCCTTAAAAGATAACAAACCGCTGCAAATCGTCGGGGCGATTAACGCGTATTCCGCCATGATGGCGAAGAAAATTGGCCATCAAGCCATTTATTTATCTGGTGGCGGTGTAGCTAATGCTTCCTACGGTTTACCTGATTTAGGTATGACGTCATTGAATGATGTGATTGTGGACGTGCAGCGTATTACCTCGGCTTGTGATTTACCGCTTTTAGTGGATATCGACACAGGTTGGGGCGGAGCATTTAATATTGCTAAGACAGTGCGTGATATGGAAAAAGCTGGCGCAGCCGCTGTGCACATGGAAGACCAAGTGGCGCAAAAGCGTTGTGGTCATCGTCCGAATAAAGAAATTGTACCCCTAGAAGAAATGGTCGACCGGATTAAAGCGGCGGTTGATGCACGCACGGACTCGGACTTCTTTATCATGGCACGTACCGATTCCTTCGCCCAAGAAGGTTTAGAGTCAGCTATTACTCGGGCCAAAGCTTATGTAGCAGCGGGTGCTGATGGCATTTTCGCTGAGGCGATAAAAACCGAAGCGCACTACCGCGCGTTTGCAGAGGCCTTAGATGTGCCTATTTTGGCTAATATCACTGAGTTCGGCCAAACTGAACTATGGAATAAAAAAGTGTTAGGCGAGTGGGGCGCAGCCATGGTGCTTTACCCATTAAGTGCATTTCGTGCCATGAATAAAGCCGCTGAAAATGTATACAGCGCAATTTTAGTGCAAGGTGACCAAACCTCTGTGGTGGATCAAATGCAAACTCGCATGGAGCTTTACGATTACCTTAATTATCACGATTACGAGCAAAAACTAGACAGTTTATTTGCCCAAGGTAAAAACAAATAACAGCTGGTAATAATGCGTCAGCGACACGATTATTACCGATGTAGATGAATATAAATTAGGAGCAAGTCATGGTTGATAAAAAATTAAGTGGTGCAGGTTTACGCGGTCAAAGTGCAGGCGAAACGGCCTTGTGTACTGTGGGTAAATCAGGCTCTGGCCTGACCTATCGCGGGTACGACGTATCTGATTTAGCCGACAATACTACCTTTGAAGAAGTGGCGTATTTATTGTTTAACGGTGAGTTACCTAATCAAGGGCAATTAGACGAATATAAAGTGATGTTGCGCAATCAGCGCGACTTGCCTGATGGGCTTAAAGACGTATTAAAGCTTATTCCAAAAGATGCACACCCAATGGATGTGATGCGCACGGGTTGCTCATTCTTGGGTAACATTGAGCCAGAAACAGACTTTTCACACCAGAACCAAGCGGCTAATCGCTTGCTGGCGGCGTTTCCGGCGATCATGTGTTACTGGTATCGCTTCACCCATGAAGGTGTCGAAATTGATTGCACCACAGATGAAGATTCACTCGGTGGGCATTTCTTGGCCTTACTGCACGGTAAAACACCGTCTGAACAGCATCGTAAGGTGATGGACGTATCACTGATTTTATACGCAGAGCATGAATTTAACGCCTCTACTTTTACCGCACGTGTGTGTGCATCAACCCTGTCTGACATGTTCTCTTGTGTCACGGGCGCCATTGGTTCATTGCGCGGACCACTGCACGGCGGGGCAAACGAAGCCGCTATGGACATGATCCAAAAGTTCAGCTCTCCTGCTGACGCCAAAGTACAAATGGCCGGCATGCTTGAGCGTAAAGAAAAAATCATGGGCTTTGGTCATGCAATTTATAGCGAGTCTGACCCGCGTAACGCGATCATCAAAGCGTGGTCTGAAAAGCTGGCGCAAGAAAACGGCGACACGTCTTTATATGACATCTCGGTTGCCTGTGAAGAATTCATGTGGGACAGCAAAAAGCTGTTCTGTAATGCGGATTTCTTCCATGCGTCTGCGTATCACTTTATGGGGATCCCGACTAAATTGTTCACGCCTATTTTTGTCTGTTCACGCTTAACTGGCTGGGCAGCACATGTAATGGAACAACGTAGCAACAACCGTATTATTCGCCCTAGTGCCGATTATGTTGGGCCTGAGCCACGCAAAGTGTCACCTATTAACCAGCGCTAAGCTCAAACCGGTAGAGGCAACTACACACGTAAGTGCCTCTACCGTGTTCGCTTAACTTTTTCGCCAGTATCTGCTTTCACGCACTTCAAACAGGTTATGACTGGCGCGTTGTTATTTTCGTATTTAAGGACCGCTATGAATACTGATTACCGTAAACCTCTTCCGGGCAGCAATCTCGATTATTTTGATACCCAAGCTGCTGTTGATGCCATCACGCCTGGCGCTTATGCCACCTTGCCTTATACCTCTCGAGTATTGGCTGAAAACCTAGTGAGGCGCTGTGCCCCTGAGCTATTAACCGACTCGTTGAAGCAGCTTATTGAGCGCAAACGCGATTTAGACTTTCCGTGGTTTCCGGCGCGTGTGGTGTGTCACGATATATTAGGGCAAACGGCACTGGTCGATTTAGCCGGTTTGCGTGACGCCATTGCTGAAAAAGGCGGCGACCCGTCAAAAGTTAACCCTGTTGTGCCTACACAATTGGTAGTTGATCACTCATTAGCGGTGGAACATGGTGGCTTTGACAAAGATGCCTTTGAGAAAAACCGTGCCATCGAAGACAGACGTAACGAAGACAGATTCCATTTTATTCAGTGGACCAAAACTTCGTTTAAAAACGTCGATGTGATCCCATCAGGTAACGGCATTTTGCATCAAATTAACCTTGAGCGTATGTCGCCCGTGGTACAAAAGCTAAATGGTGTTGCCTTCCCTGATACGTTGGTGGGCACCGACAGCCACACGCCTATGGTTGATGCGTTAGGCGTGATGTCGATTGGTGTGGGCGGTTTAGAAGCTGAAAGCGTGATGTTGGGCCGGGCTTCGTATATGCGCTTACCGGATATTATTGGTGTAGAACTCACGGGCCGTCCGCAACCTGGGATCACCGCCACGGATGTGGTGTTGGCACTGACCGAGTTTTTACGTAAAGAAAAAGTCGTGTCGTCGTATTTAGAGTTTTACGGTGAAGGTACTAAGCACCTGACCTTGGGCGACAGGGCAACTATTTCGAACATGACCCCAGAGTACGGCGCCACTGCGGCCATGTTCTACATCGACCGTCAAACCATCGATTATTTGACCCTTACCGGCCGTGACGATGAGCAAGTTAAATTGGTAGAAACCTATGCCAAACACACAGGCTTGTGGGCGGATAGCCTTGAAACAGCCGAGTATGAGCGCGTACTGAATTTTGATTTATCCACTATTGGGCGCAACATTGCTGGGCCGTCAAACCCACATAGCCGAGTGCCAACCAGTGAATTAGCTGCACGTGGTATCAGTGGTGTGGTAGAAAATGAAGAAGGCAAAATGCCCGACGGTGCCGTGATCATCGCGGCTATCACCAGTTGTACCAATACCAGTAACCCACGCAACATGGTGGCGGCTGGTTTGATTGCTCGCAATGCCAACAAACTTGGTTTAACCCGCAAACCTTGGGTGAAAAGTTCATTAGCGCCGGGCTCAAAAGCGGTGCAATTGTATTTAGAAGACGCCAATTTATTGCCTGAGCTAGAACAGCTTGGCTTTGGCGTGGTGGCCTTCGCATGTACCTCATGCAACGGCATGAGTGGGGCACTTGACCCCGTGATCCAAAAAGAAATTACTGATCGAGATTTATACACCACGGCAGTTTTGTCAGGTAACCGTAACTTTGATGGGCGTATTCACCCCCATGCGAATCAAGCGTTTTTGGCTTCACCGCCATTAGTGGTGGCGTATGCTATCGCCGGCACCATTCGTTTTGATATTGAGCGTGACATATTAGGTCTAGATGCAAACGGCAACCCAGTGACCTTGAAAGACATTTGGCCCGCAGATGAAGAAATCGATGCTGTGGTTAAAGCCAGTGTTAAACCTGAGCAGTTCCGTAAAGTGTACGAGCCCATGTTCGATTTAAAAGTGGAATACGGCGAGCATATTAATCCGCAATACGATTGGCGCCCGCAAAGTACCTATATTCGTCGTCCGCCATACTGGGAAGGCGCATTAGCGGGTGAGCGCAGCATGAAAGGTCTGCGCCCATTAGTGGTGCTGGGTGACAACATCACGACCGATCATTTATCCCCATCAAACGCGATTCAGCTTGATAGCGCAGCTGGATCTTACTTGCACAAAATGGGTTTGCCAGAAGAAGATTTCAACTCATACGCTACCCACAGGGGCGATCATTTAACGGCCCAACGTGCCACCTTTGCCAACCCTAAGCTGTTCAATGAAATGGTGCATGAAGTGGGCAGTGACGGGCAAAATAAAGTCAAGCAAGGCTCGTTGACGCGCTTAGAGCCAGAAGGCACTGAAATGCGCATGTGGGAAGCCATCGAAACCTATATGGAGCGTAAACAGCCGCTGATTATTATTGCCGGTGCTGATTATGGTCAGGGCTCATCACGTGATTGGGCCGCCAAAGGGGTGCGACTTGCGGGTGTTGAAGTGATAGTCGCCGAAGGTTTTGAGCGTATTCACCGCACAAACTTAATTGGTATGGGTGTATTGCCCTTAGAATTTATGCCCGGCGAAAATCGCCACACTTATCACATTGATGGCAGTGAAACCTACGATGTACTGGGCGAGCGTTCACCTGGGGCAACAATGACGGTAAATATTACCCGTAAAAATGGTGAGCAAATAAGCGTGCCGGTCAAGTGCCGCATTGACACCCAAGAAGAGTCGTCAATTTATGAGGCGGGCGGGGTATTACAGCGCTTTGCCCAAGACTTCCTTGAAGCAACGGTAGGGTAAGCGCATGGCTATTCATTCACAAGGGCATCAGCCGCAAATTAGAATACCCGCCACATATATGCGTGGCGGCACCAGCAAGGGGGTGTTTTTTGCCCTTGCTGACTTGCCAGTTTCTGCACAGAAGCCAGGCCCGGCGCGAGACAAATTATTGTTGCGGGTTATTGGCAGCCCTGATCCCTACGGTAAACAAACCGACGGTATGGGCGGGGCAACATCAAGCACCAGCAAAACCGTGATTTTGTCGAAAAGCGACCAAGTTGATCACGATGTGAATTACCTGTTTGGCCAAGTGGCCATTGATAAAGCCTTTGTCGACTGGAGCGGTAACTGCGGAAATTTAACCGCTGCTGTGGGCTCATTTGCCATTAGCAATGGACTCGTCAGTGCTAGCCGTATTCCGCAAAACGGCATTGCCGAGGTGCGGATTTGGCAACAAAATATCAAAAAAACCATCATTGCTCATGTCCCCATTACCGAGGGCGAAGTACAAGAAACCGGTGACTTCGAACTTGATGGTGTGACGTTCCCCGCTGCCGAGGTATTGATTGAATTCATGCAACCTGCCGATGACGGTGATGATGCAGGCGATAGCCCAAGTGGTATGTTTCCCACGGGGAATATTGTGGATGATCTCAATTCACCAGAGCTGGCAGCGCTTGGTTTAAGCAACTTGCAAGCGACACTGATTAACGCAGGTATTCCGACTATCTTTGTTAATGCGGCAGATATTGGTTATACGGGCACTGAGTTACAAGAGGTTATTAACGGCGACCCAACGGCGCTAACTAAGTTCGAAACCATTCGTGCCCAAGGTGCGGTGCAGATGGGGTTGATTAAGGATATAAGCGAAGCCGCTTCACGCCAACATACGCCTAAAGTGGCTTTTGTCGCACCAGCAAAGCCCTATGTTTCATCCAGTGGTAAAGCCATTGAGCTTGAAGACATTGACGTTTTGGTACGTGCTATGTCCATGGGCAAACTGCACCATGCCATGATGGGTACCGCCGCCGTTGCTATTGGTACCGCTGCGGCTATTCCCGGTACGTTAGTTAATAGCGCTGCCGGGGGAGGCAACCGCACCGACGTCCGTTTTGGTCACCCATCTGGTACCTTGCGTGTTGGTGCCGCAGCAGAGCAGGTTGACGGGCAATGGTCTGTGATTAAGGCGTCAATGAGTCGCAGTGCCCGGGTGTTAATGGAAGGCTGGGTACGCATACCAACAGACAGCTTTTAGTTCACACCACACGACCGTGGTTAAACCATTGCGCTAATGTATTGTTAGGCGACCTAAGCTTTTGTTATGGTCGCTTTTTTATTCTTGCTCATGTGCGAGCGCACGTTATTTTTCAGGTTAAATAATTTCCATGTTGAACTCGCAATCAGGGATGATCACGCCCCACACTGCGCCGTTTTGGCACGCGACGCTGGCCCTGTGTTTGGGCTCGTTTATGGTGTTTGCCAATTTATACGTGACCCAACCGCTGTTGCCAATGATCAGCGAGCAGTTTGCGGTATCACCTTTGCACTCCAGTGTGAGCTTTACCATTTCGACCCTTACGCTGGGCATTTCATTGCTCTTTTACGGGCCATTATCTGATGCCATAGGACGCAAAGGCATTATGTTACTGACAATGGTGGGGATCACCCTGACCACCGCGAGTTTGGCACTGGCTAGCAGCTATCAAAGTTTATTGTTACTACGCGCATTACAGGGGTTCTTCTTAGCCGGATTGCCTGCTATCGCTGTGGCGTATATGAGTGATGAATTTAACGCCGATGCCTTGATGATAGCGGTGGGAATATACATCAGTGGCAACTCTCTTGGCGGCATTGGTGGGCGGTTACTTGGCGGTTTTCTGGGAGAAAACCTAGGCTTGACGGGCACATTCGCCTGTATGGCGCTATTAAGTTTACTGCTAACCTTGGCCTTTGCTTGGTTATTGCCTAAATCGCAACATTTTGCTGCGAAACCTTTACGTGCAAAACCCATGTTGAGACAATTATGGGCGCACTTAGCCAATAAGCGCCTCTTGTTGAGTTACCTGATTGGTGGTTTGAGTTTCTTTATTTTTGTTAATCAATACAGCTACATCACCTTTGTACTTAAAGATAACCCTTATAGCCTATCGGCACAGTATATAGGTTTGCTCTTTTTGACTTATTTGTCAGGTACCTATGCATCTGCTATTTCGGGTAAGTTAGGCAAGCGATTTTCGCAGCCTAACTGCATGATGGCGGGCACTGTGATTATTATGCTTGGCTCCGGTGTTACCTTGATCCCGTCTTTATACGCCATTATTTTGGGCTTGCTGATAAACGCCTTTGGTTTTTTCTTAACCCATTCAACGGCCAGCAGTTGGGTAAGCCTAAATGCCCAAGGAGGAAAAGCCAGCGCCTCGTCTTTGTACCTGACCTTCTATTACGTGGGCGCCAGTACCGGGGGGATTTACTTGAGCATTTTTTGGCAACAGGCCCAGTGGACAGGCGTGGTAATTGGTTCATGGTTGATGTTATTGGTTATTCTGTGGCTCGGCTTTCAATTGCAGATTATGCATAAACGGCTTGTTACCACCACATAAGCGCGCGCAGATTTTGGCAATACTCAGCAATTGAAATAACTGCTGATGGCTCGCAATATTTACCTGAGTAAATAAGCTTAGCGCTATTTACGTGCTAGGCATTCTTACGGTGTATTTTTAATTATTCGTTTGTAGGCCTTTTGTATGGGGGCCTAACAAAGATGTTCTACTATCGTACATGGGTTTGGAATAGCCCTTGCTTAGTCCTTGGTACATTCATTTCATTTAGTTTTATATTCGGCTCAGATCCTTGCATTTGCAGGGGTTGCTTCAGGCATAAGACATTATCGAAAGAGGGCAGCTAAATTGGCAAATTCCATGAATAACGTACATTCATCATCAGCAGAGTCGCATCCAGCATTATTGGGCGAGTTAGCTTTGGGCAATATCAAACTAAGCAATCGTTTAGTTATGGCACCTTTAACGCGCTCGCGCTCTACAGCTGGGGAAAACGAACAAACTCCCTTGCACGCACTTTATTATGCCCAGCGCGCGAGCGCAGGACTTATCGTGTCTGAGGCAACGCAAATCAGTCCTCAGGGCCAGGGGTATGCGTGGACCCCAGGCATATTTAGCGATGAGCAGGTGGCACATTGGCGCACAGTGACTGATGCGGTGCATAATGCTGGCGGGCGTATTTTCTGCCAGCTATGGCATGTTGGGGCAATTTCCCACCAAGTGTTTCAGCCTCACGGTGGGCTACCTGTTTCTTCCAGTGACTTTCAGCCAGAAGGCGAAGCGTTTGTCGGTGATTTATTGCCTGATGGGCCAACGGTGCCACATCCAAAAGCACGGGCAATGACATTAGATGATATCGAAAATCTTAAAAAAGATTATAGCCATGCGGCAAAGTGTGCCAAAGAAGCAGGCTTTGACGGCGTTGAACTGCACGCGGCCAACGGATATTTACTCGATCAGTTTATTCGCTCGTCGGTAAATAAGCGCGAGGATCAATACGGTGGTGCAGTGGAAAACAGGTTGCGCTTGATGAATGAAATAATCGACGTGATTAGCAAAGAGATCCCATTGGGTAACATTGGTGTGCGTTTATCACCCACAGGTGGGCCTGGTGGCAGCTACGACGATGACCCCGATACTACGTATGTGGCAGCAGCCAAGGCGTTGTCCGATAAAGGCGTGGCGTATTTGCACGTTGTAAGACCAAATAATCACACTGGAGACGGCTCGGGTGTCGAGCAAGGTAATACGCTACTAACAAAAATGCGGCATGCCTTTACGGGCGTGTTTATTGCAAACGGCGAGTTCTCGCCCGACGAGGCAAATACATGGATTGAACGAGGAGATACCGATGCTGTGTCATTTGGTCGTTCATTCTTAGCTAATCCAGACTTACCCACTCGAGTCGCCCAAAACGGTCCATATAACACACCCGATGAAGACACCTTCTATGGTGGCGGCGCTAAAGGGTATGTGGACTATCCAACATTGGTGAACAATGGTAGCGCTCTTGAGTAAACGCAGGTGTTAGCAGCGCAACAACACATTCTTAACCTTAACGGCTAGAACGCTGCGTGGATCTGGCTGCTATCGTTAATAACCTAGCAATCACGACCCTGGCGGTTTCGTTACCTAAGGTTAAATATTCAGTGACAAAATTAAGAGAGGTACTATGAAAGCGATTTCAGCTTATGCAGCAAAATCAGACGATGGCCATATGGAGCCCCATGACATTAAACGCCGAGCGCCGGGGGCGCATGACGTGCAGATTGATATTCAGTTTTGCGGCGTGTGTCACAGTGACTTGCACGCGGTGAAAAACGACTGGGGCAACTCAAATTATCCATTGGTGCCGGGTCATGAAATTATTGGTGAGGTCAGTGCAGTGGGAGACAAGGTAAGCAACTTCAAAGTGGGCGACACCGTCGGTGTGGGCTGCATGGTTGATTCTTGCCAGACCTGCGCTGCATGTGAGGAACACCTGGAACAGCACTGCTTGAACGGTGCAACCATGACGTACAATAGTAAGCTTGACGATGGCACGGGAGACGAAGAAGAAATCACCCAAGGCGGATACTCTAAACGCATTGTGGTAAGCGACAACTTTGTGCTCAAAGTACCAGAGAACTTAGACAAAGCCGCTGCCGCACCACTTCTGTGTGCGGGGATCACCACCTATTCACCTTTGCATCAGTATGGGGTGAAAAAAGGTATGACGGTGGGGGTCATAGGCTTGGGTGGTTTAGGGCATATGGGCATTAAATTCGCTGCTGCCATGGGTGCGCATGTCGTGATGATCACTACATCCGAGGAAAAAGCCGCTGATGCTAAAAAACTCGGAGCGCATGATGTGCTGGTGACTAAAGACAAAGATAGCATGAAAAAATGGCGTGGTAAGTTCGACTTCCTACTTAATACCATTCCCGTTGGTCATGATGTAAATCCATATTTAGCCTTACTTAAATACAACAGCACCATGTGTTTTGTCGGCGCAATTGAACCGCTTAAAGCCGTGAACGGCGCGTATATGATAGGTGGTCGCAAAGCCTTAGCGGGGTCGTTAATCGGCGGCATCAAAGAAACCCAAGAGATGCTTGATTTTTGTGGCGAGCATAATGTGGTATCTGAAATTGAAAAGATCGATATGCAGGACATTAACCAAGCGTTCGAACGCATGAAGAACAATGACGTTCGCTACCGATTTGTAATTGATATGCAAAGTTTCTAACGCTGGCATTTAGGACAAGCGTCGAAGCACTGAAAAGCCCAAGCTCATTAGCTTGGGCTTTTTTATTGGGAATTTTTTTGCGCCTTGCAACGGTGCATCGTGACTAAAATGGTGCTGGCGACGTTAAAACATCGCTTGGCACTTTACATTCTAAAGCACCTTTCATTTTTATATTTATGGTAACCATCTGATTTTAATTTGAATTTTAAAGTTTGCTGGCGAATGAAGTGAAGCGGTATGTTTTTCGCAAACTAGAAATTTTAGCGTATTGAACAATAATTAAGAGGTCTGAAAATTGCCTAATCTCATTATCTGGCCGTCAACTATGCACTGGATTAAACGGCTGGCAGTGAGCAACCTTGTTATGGATGTATGAATGGGTCAACGTTATCGCCATCAAGTCGGCAGTCAAACATATCTTTTCAAAAATTTGGCACAGCTCATGGCCAAAGCAACACCATTGCGCTCAGGAGATTGTCTAGCTGGCGTTATAGCTGAGTCTGAACAGGCACGAGCGATAGCGCAGTTAACACTTGCCGAGGTGCCACTCACTGATTTCCTGAATGAAGCCTTGGTGCCTTATGAAGACGATGAAATTACCCGTTTGATCATGGACGAACATAACAAGCAGGCGTTTGCCACTATTGGGCATTTAACTGTGGGAGATTTTCGTAACTGGTTGTTGAGCGACCATGTAACCAGTGATGTACTGGCCAGCGTTAGCGGCGGTATAACCCCAGAAATGGCGGCTGCGGTGAGTAAGATTATGCGTAATCAAGACCTGATTTTAGTGGCTAAAAAATGTCATGTCACCACTGGATTTCGCAGCACAATCGGCTTAACGGGTCATTTATCAACACGGTTACAACCCAATCACCCCACCGATGACATCAATGGGATTGCCGCCAGTTTGTTGGATGGTTTGTTATACGGTAATGGTGATGCAGTGATCGGCATTAACCCCGCAACGGATAATGTCGCGCAAGCCATTAATCTGCTGCATTTAATGGATGATGTGATTAGTCAGTATCAAATACCTACGCAAAGTTGTGTGCTGACCCATGTGACCAATACGATCGAGTGTATCGAAGCTGGTGCGCCTGTGGATCTGGTCTTTCAATCGATTGGTGGCACCCAAGCAACTAATGCCAGTTTTGGCTTTAATTTAGCGACGTTAGCCGAAGCACAAAGCGCTGCGCTGAGCCTCAATCGAGGCACAGTAGGCAGCAATGTTATGTATTTCGAAACGGGCCAAGGTAGTGCGCTATCAGCCAATGCGCATCACGGATTAGACCAACAAACTTGCGAAGCTCGGGCCTATGGGGTGGCACGTAAGTTTAATCCATTAATTGTTAATACTGTGGTTGGTTTTATTGGGCCTGAATATCTGTTCGATGGTAAGCAGATCACACGTGCCGGATTAGAAGATCACTTCTGTGGCAAGCTGCTTGGTCTGCCCATGGGCTGCGACGTGTGTTACACCAATCATGCTGAGGCAGACCAAAATGACATGGACAATCTTCTCACCTTACTCGGCGTAGCTGGCTGTTCATTTATCATGGGGATCCCGGGTTCAGATGACATTATGCTCAATTATCAAACGACGTCATTTCACGATGCGTTGTATCTTCGTCGTGTTTTAGGCGCCCGCCCAGCACCAGAATTTGAACAATGGTTAGACAAAATGCAAATCATGAAAAGTGACGGACAACACCTGCTATCAAGTAACGTACCTGACGTATTTGCCCGTGCGTTACATGCAATAGGGGGAATTTTATAATGAAAAAACACGTCGAGAGGCCTAAAAATCTAAAGGGGGCGGTTGATCATCAAGCCCATTTAACGAGCGAAAACATAGTCAATAATCCATGGCGCGCATTACGCCGTTACACAGATGCACGTATCGGCTTAGGTCGTGCAGGGGTGAGCTTACCCACTTCTGAAATGCTTGATTTTCAGCTGTCCCATGCGCGGGCACGGGACGCGGTAAAACTGCCACTCAATATAGAGAAGTTACAACAGCAATTAGCTGAGTTTGCCCCAGCGTTGCCGTGCCAACCTATGGCTTTACATAGTCAAGCTTTTGATAGAACAACTTTTTTACAACGCCCGGATTTAGGTCGAAAACTGAATGATATTTCGCGAAATGTGCTATTGAAGTTTACTACGCAACAAGAAGGCGATAGGCAGCTTCAATACGATTTAGCCATAGTTGTGGCGGACGGGCTTTCATCTATCGCGGTTCAGCGCAATGTGCGGCCTTTACTAGACCAATTGATCCCCTTGTTAAAAAAACAATCCCAGCCGTGTTCATTGGCCCCTTTAACCATTGTGGAACAGGGCAGAGTCGCCATTGGTGATGAAGTTGGTCAGTACTTAAATGCTAAAGCGGTTTTAATGTTAATTGGCGAACGCCCAGGGTTGAGCGCTCCTGATAGTCTTGGTGTGTACTTTACCTGGGAGCCCCAAATAGGCCTGAATGACGCACGACGCAATTGTATTTCTAACATACGACCTGCAGGTTTGGGCTTTGACGTCGCGGCTCAGCGAGTTTTGTACTTGCTAAAAGAAGCACGTCGTCTTAAAACCTCAGGAGTACAACTTAAAGATCGCTCGCACGATAAACGACTTGAGGCTTTTGAGCATAAAAGAGGGCGAACGCACAGCTTTCTGGCGAAGCCTAGCTGATCTACCGCTTATCATTAAGCTGGATTACCCAGAGCCTAATGTGAGTTGCTGCTCTGTCATCTCAACCATCCATTTCATAGGCAAACATAGACCTAATAGGTCTTATTTTGCCTAATCTTCTGGCATTCGTATTTGTGCGATCAGATCCTCGCTCAGGACTTAAACATCGAACGGCTAGAAACGTGCTTTGTGATGAGCGCTCCTAAATGGTTTGGCGGATATCCACTGGAAAACCTTGAATGGAAAGTAGACTGATAGCCCAATAACAGTGAGCTATCAATCAAGGTCCTTGGTAAGCCGTGGTGGGTTTAAGCGCTTTTCCTTAGATCCGTAAAAGCAAATCGACCTAAACCGAATAAGCCTAACAACAACAACCAATATGCGCTCGCGCCTTGGCGTTCATATTCTTCTTCATATACGTCACAGTTATCTATGGAACCACCTGAGATGGGCACAAGTTTAACCGCAACCACATGAGTCGAGTACGACTGAGCATCGAACTCATCAAGTTCGATTTCGCCGGTTATGTCTCTATCTACGGTTGATACACTGGCAGTCGCGATGATCTCATTGTTTTCATTAATACCGTTTGCTTGCGAGATAGTGTAGGGACTATTGCACTCGATTAAGTCATTTAAACTTGAGAATATGTCGTTGCGGTAATCGTATAAAAAACCTTCAACTCGGCGTACGCCTGAGCTTGTTTCTTCGTATTCAGTATAACCTACGACCATATTGTCATCGTTAATGGCGGTTGGAATAGTTGATGCACTATTAAAAAAATCATCTGGGTAATCGATAAGGCCAGAGTCATAGTCATAAACGAAAAATTTACTTGCGCTTATCCCCAATACGCTCTTTGTGGCGTAACCCACCACTAAATCGTTGTTGTTAATATCCGTCGCGTAGCTGGCGAATACATCATACTCTTCATCGTTGTCTTCACTGATCGTATACGCTTTATCGTTGTCGTATATCACTGCGGCGGACGTTAATGTGTCAGTATTATTGTAATAAGCAGGGGAGGTACCCACAGCAATACCAAAGTCATTTATTGCAATCGCAGTGCTGTTATAGACAGTGGTGTCATCATCATCTGGCTCGATAAGCATTGGCAGTTCATTTGTGTCTGAAACGCTGCCATCATCAAGTTGCCAGATAACCCCACGTCTTTGAAACACGGTACTCAAACTCGCATATGTACTGATACTCAAACTGCGCAAACAGGACTTTTCAGGTATGTCGCCGCGCTCATCTTCGTCTGCACAGTCTGCAACACTGTCTTCTAAGGTGGTTGACACCAATTCAGTGGTGGCAATACCCACAACTTGATTGAGCTCATTAATGTCATAGGCTTCACTATAACCGCCTACGGTATCTTCAGGCGGAGGAAGCGCTATCACGTCACCATCAATTTGTGCAAAGGCGCGGGCATAGAAGTCGTTTAAAACATAGCTAACGTCTTCTATGTTGTCGTTCACATAGGTCAGTGTGTAGAAACCATCGTAACTTATGCCGACGGTATAACCAGATTCATTTATGCCGCGCACCGTTGTGGTGGCGCTGTTGCGGTATTCATCAGTATTGGGGTCTATGGTATCAAAACCGCGCAGCAAGGTGCTGGTGTCTTCTGTTGCTATATAGCTGTTTAAGCTGGCAATTTGTTGAAAAAACTGACTTTCGTCATTGGCGCTGATATAGGCGTATAAAAGCGCATAATCGGTGGTATTGAAGTCACCGGATTTTGCATTCTCTATATTGGTCAAGGTAGCGATTAAGGTGGCTGAGTCAAAATCAAGCAAGGTGACATCAATAACCGGATTATATTGGGAAACTAAGTTGAGGGTAATTTCGCCTATATCGTTAATGGCGCTGGGATAAGAGTCCGTTCCTAGCTCCGCCGCTGGGATCTCAACCACTTGGTACTGAGCACTAAAGGCAGAAGGAATAGACAGAAACGCGCTGGATACTAGTGCTGCTAATCGTGTTTTTTTCATTTGGAGTCCTGCTTAAAACTGTGTTTCATGGATCTCTTTCGTTACTTGCTTATTTTCTTACTGAGTGTTGAGCATCATTTTCGGCTAAAGCGTCAATTCAAACGTCAAACTCAACCCTATAATTTGTTCGCGCACATACCCTGTGCAAACAAGCAGTCACATACGACGAAACGTCAAAAGGGTGGGTAACTTGAGGCCCCTAACATGTCATTAGGGCGTAAAACTTGAGAAAGAATAAAGTCGCGCTCAAGCCTGGCTGGCAAAGGGACAGGCTGGCGCAACGTTATTAAACTCGATTAGTTGTCTTGGTTCTGATGCACTAATGTCATTCTGAAACCAGTAGATGAGCTATCATCAGCTTCAAATATTAAGAACTGTTCTACGCTGTCTTCATCTAAGGTGAGTTGAAAACTGTCCATAATAATGTCTGTGTCTTCAATCGTGGCGATAGCGTATACAGAGTAAGTGTTATTGATCAGGCTAATTGAGCTGTTACTTTCTTGTAAAACAGAAAGGGTATTGTCTGCAGTAGAGATAACCTCATCGCTTTCTACGAAGTAGAATTTAACGCGACTAAAATCGTCAGAATCACTTAAATTAACAACCTTTATGCCATGACTATAAATGCTCGTACTGGTGCTCTTGGTGATCGTGATTGATTTAATGATAGATTCATAATCATCAACGATACCGTCTTCGTTTTCATCGATAATATCGTCTTCGTCGTCATCAATTGCATCGGTTTTTGCGTAGATAAACACCATGTTATCGGCGTTTTCTTCCAAGCTTAATAACGCATCGTGGATGAACAGCGTATCGTTGTCGGCATTATAAATATCAAACGAATAATCTCCGTTAGAGGTGGTAGTGGTATTACTGAATTCGCCGTAGGCTAAGTCTTCAACTTTTAGTTTACTGTCGTCGATTAAATCAACGTTAAGATCAACCACGCCCGAGTAGTCAGGTATGTAGCGATTCGTTGCGATACCATTGTAAAAGCCAAAAGAGGCTTCAGAATTAACGTCGTTTAATTCAGTGACGCTGTTGGTTCCTATGCTGTCAATGGTGAACGGTGAACTGCCCACACCAACGTTGTCACGCAGAGCAACGACATATTGGCTTACAACTGAGTAAGAAATATCTTCAGAGGTAAAAATAGGCTCACTGCCACCAGGCTCGGTGATATAGAAAATATATTGATCTTGCTCGACCTTTATATTGTCGGTCAGGCTGTTAAGTTCAACCGTAGACACAAATTCAGCTTCGTTAAATGTTTCATTGTCTTCAGACATATAAACATCTACCGATGCGTAATTGGTGTTTAGATTTAAAAAACGTAGGTTAAACAAGTCATCATCGTCATCATCGTCATCATCAACGACTGGGATATCAAAAGTCAGCACGGTAGGATCACGAATATCATCGGTCAGGGCTACGAAGGTAATATAATCTTTCTTAATTTTATGCTGTTCTTGATATATCACTTCCAGATCACTGCGATCATTACTCTCTTCATCTTGCCAGCCAAGTTCCACCCAATAAGTGTCATTGTCTAAGGCATTATTAGAGGTTACGCTACCAAATTGCACGGAACTGTAGGTAATTTCAACTTCATCGTCATCGTCTTCATCAAGATCTTCGTCAACGGTTAAATATACCGCAGGGGCATTGTACGAGGCGTTATAAAAGCGAATGTAACCGGTGCTGTCATCGTCACTTGAGCCACAGCCGGTAAGCGATAATACCGCCAAGCCTATATATAAGGCAGGGGAGCGTATTATCGACGACGTCGTTTTGCTTAACTTCATTGTATCTCCAGGTTTAACTTTTCTTAGGTTGATAATGTAAGTGGAACTTCATCATTGATTGATGATTTGCGGTTCCGACTGACTATTTAATCGATAAGTTCGCAGGAGTAACTGGCCTTTACAGAATCTTTACCTTTCTTGACAGTTGCTTGGCATTTCTAGACAAATAAAGGCATAAAATCCGCGTTTTTGGCTAGCAGCGGCGATGACAAACAACGGGATATTTCCAGTGAATGGAAAATGCCCTTCATGTTCGAAAGCTTCGAAATTAAGTGGGGGAAATCAATTAACGGTATGCATTTGCCTATTTAAAGGTAGGTAAAGGCAGGGCTAATATTAACTAAGCCAGACTCATACGTTGGACATTAAGAAATAATCGGTGTCAGGCCGGGCGCTAAACGCCCGCTCTCCCTGTCTCTATCGGGATGCGCCCTTTTGGCGTATCTTGCCAAATAATCCACTGCCCAGTTCCATGTTT
>Ga0209337_1000061_pt1 | contig 91732 bp, 84 predicted proteins | sample LinPmetageLP53_FD_184044 | JGI IMG/M metagenome (GOLD analysis project Ga0209337, IMG submission 184044) | Marine viral communities from the Pacific Ocean - LP-53 (SPAdes) (version 2) | ecosystem: Environmental > Aquatic > Marine > Oceanic | place: Pacific Ocean | collected 2010-02-08
CTCATCTGACAAGGCACAATATGATGCCTTCTTTGCTAAATGTAAACAAGCTTCATTTAGCAAAGGAAAACTAGTTGCCGACAAAGAAGATAGCACAAGCCCTGGAGGAAGTGCAGATAAGTCTTCGGCAACTAGTGTTCAGATAGTACATAAAAATACTAGCATCAAAGACGGAATTAATGATACAGTACACCCTGCTTTAAAAGCAGTAGTAAAAGATGGAAAAAATAAAGGAATTTATCTTCAAATAAAAGACGATAAGCGTACTTTTAGAAGAACAGCCGACGGGCCGCCTGTTTTTAAGGGGTCCGATGCCACTTTTGCAATCGTTAAAGACAATGACGAAGTTAAAGAATTGATAGCGTCTGCTTAGTCTTTGATTCGTAAATTTTTCTTCTCTCGGGTTTGCTTTTTGCAAACAGTTTTATAAGTTCACCTGCACGAGAATTTGCTTGATCTTCATGAAAACCTCCCGCATCTCTGATCGGGCCATTAATTAGACCTACTTGATCTTGCATCATGTGTGTCATTTCGTGTGCAATTGATCTCATTACATCAGGAAGTGCTCTGTTTTTTCCGTATATGTAGCAAGTATTTTCATTAAGGATGTAAGCTGCTGTTGTATCTATGTGATAAGGTTTTCTTTCAGATACGACATATATTTGAAAATCACCTTCTATTGGTAGCATGTCAGCGCAAAAAACACAAAATTCTGCTACTAATCCTTTTTTTGACTCGTCTATGTTTAAATTATTATCAATATAAAGTTTCATTTTTTTACTCAACAAATCTATCGTAAAGATCTTTGATTATCTCTAGTCTAGTTCCGCCTGTTATGTGATGGAAGTCTACAATCGATACATCGAGTATCGATATTAGGTTTCCTTTTCTGTCTAAGATTCCAGAACCAGAACTTCCCATTGTTCCTGGAATACTGTAAAAACAGTAAGCACTGTTTGTTTCGCAACCAGCAAAGTATCCTTCGAAGTGAAGTCTCATGTTATGACTATACATTCCTGCAGGCGCAGAAGAAGTATAAACTTTTTCACCTATCTTTGGGTAATTTCTTGCAGGTTTTATTTTTTTTGCCTTGTGCGCAAATTCAGATTCAAAAGTCAAAACGCATATATCGTTTTTTTCATCTATGTAGATAATGTCAAGCGGGTATGTTCTTCCAAAAAAAGAAACATTATTTTCAATATCTAGTTTTATACCCGGATTTAACGACTGGAGTAGCGCTAGTGCGGATTTTTCGTCACTAGATTCTTTACACCAATGTGCAGCTGAAAATGCATAAGCTACGTTGTTTTTTCCTTTAACTACAATACCAGAGGCTGATGTTAGTGGAAGATAATCTTTGTCTCCATTTTGAGCTTCTACAGAAATCAGTCTTTGAAGAAAAATAAAATTTTGATTAGGATAGACAGAGTTTTTTGCATTTTCATAAGTTGTACTTGATTTTTGAAGATGTGAAAAGTATTCTTCATTAATCTTAATTTGAGTGCAAGCAAGCAATATTAATGTTAATATAACCAAGTAGGAAAGGACACCTTTGAAAATTTTCATTTTAGCTCCCAATAATAAGTATAAGGAAAAAAATATAAATGATTAACTTTACAGAAAACTCTAGAGGTATTGAACTAGGATACGCTTGTATTAATTTGTCTTTGCAAAAAGACAAAAAGAATAAAATTACTTGCAATCGTTCAATGATTAAAAGAACCTTTGTTGCAAAGGGCACAGAATATGCTTCAGAGTTGGCACGTTTAAACACAAGGGACATTCTTCCAATACTTGAATGGAACCATAGGAATGACGTTAAAGTGTTTAGAATGACCTCCTGCCTATTCCCATGGGCATCTGAGTATATGCTTGAAGACCTTCCTGACTTTGAAGAGATTTCAAAAAATCTCAAGGTGGCGGGTGACTACGCAAAAGAAAAAGGTATTCGTCTTTCTTTTCATCCAGGACCCTTTAATATTCTTGCTTCTACAAAAGAAAAAGTCATTAACAGTGCAATTGTTGATCTTTCGATTCATGGAAAAATTATGGATCTAATGGGCATGCCAAGAAGTCATTGGGCCAAAATCAATATTCACATTGGCGCTTCTTATGGTGATCGTGAGTCAGCATTGACTAGATGGGTAGAAAATTTTCAAAGACTTCCAGATAGTGTCAAGACACGACTCACAGTTGAAAATGATGACAAGGCTAGTTTGTTTTCAACCAAAGATCTTTACGAAGGAATCTACAAAAGAGTTCCTGTGCCTATTGTGTTTGACTACCATCATCACCGGTTTAGAAATGATGGTGAATCTGAAGATGAATGTCATGCAATGGCATGTGAAACATGGGGTGACGTAAGACCTTGTTTCCACTATTCAGAATCAGCTTCAGAAAAAGAAGACAGCCCTAAGCGCGCTAATGCACATAGCGATTATATCTATGATAAGATCAATGACTATGGTAGAGACTTTGATGTGGTCATTGAAGCAAAAGCAAAAGAACTAGCTCTTATGAAATACAGAGCAGAACATTGCTAGGTTGAAATGCCGCTTTTGTCTATGATGTCTCCATCTTCATGAGTGACCACATCTGGGTCTTCTTCCATGACAGCATCAACAATAGCTTGACTTGAAGTATTTTTGTCGTTGTCACCAGACTCAGCTTGTCTAACAGCGTCAGCTACTTGATCAGCAGCAGCGGCGCCACCTTCATCTTTAAGTTTCTTTTTAGCAGCAGCAATTTCACTTGCTGACAGTCCTAATGATACTTCTAGTATTCTCTTTAATTGTCTACGTGTTACTTTCATTTCTTCTTCCTTTTCTTTTTTCTATGCTTTTGAATTTGCTTCCACTGTGCTTTGTCTACAGATCTAGCCTTTCCACCTCTAAGAACTGAGTTGACTCTTCCCATAGCCCAAGAATGTGGGTTTTGGCCCGAACGAGAACCTGAAGAATAAAAAGCACCCATGCCTTTTCTATAGATTGCTTTAAGTGCACCTAAGGGTGCGTTTCTATCTTTTGCTTTCTTTTTCAAAGAGTTATGAACTTTTTTAGAAATCTTTTTTCTTTCTAAAAGATCGTCTGCCATGACTTCAATCAACTCTGACATACTTTCATGATCTTTAATTTCACTTAGATCTGATTCGTTTTTGTAGTTGTGTTTGCTTTTAGATTTTGATTTTTTCTGACCTGCTTCAAAGTTGTCTCTTGCTTTAATAGCTGCCATATCGTCAGCTTTTCCAGGTGTCTTTTTTGCATCTCTATAACGCTGGGTTAAGTCTGAAAGTTTATTTTGACTTGATTTACTTCTATTTGCTTTATATCCTCTATTTAGTTTTGACTCATTTTTCTCTTCTCTAGTCTCATCTAACTCTGTTTCTTCAAGATTTTCATTTTTTTGTTTCTTTTTATTTCTAAGTGCTTTAAAGTCTGCTCCTGTTATTTCATCTGGCGGTGGAGCAGCTGCAGCAATTTTCTTTTGCTTCTTTGACAGTTTAGAGTATTTTTCATCAATTCTTTGTAAATCTAAATCTAATTGTTCAATAATCAATCTAAATCTCATACTCTCTCCTCTCTAATATAGAATTCTATTTAATATATAGTATCTATAAGATATAATTACTCTAAAGGGATTTCAAATCATGTCAGTTTTTAGAACGCATAAAACAATTGCTGATAGATCTGCTTCAGATAGATCACGTCATAAAAAGAAAATTGAAAAAGCAATCAAGGAAGGAATTCACGACATTGTCGCTGAAGAATCAATTATCGGTCAAGACGGAAAAAAGAAAATAAAGATACCTGTCAGAGGAATTAAACAATACAAGTTTATGTATGGCAGAGGACAAGGTAGTAAAGGTGTTGGATCTGCGCAAGGTAAGGACATCAAAAAGGGTCAAGTAATAAAAAAAGGTGAAAAGAAAAAAGGCCAAGGAAAACCTGATAAGGCTGGAGACAACAAGGGCGAAGAATATTACGATGTAGAAATCACTCTTGATGAACTGGCAAAATATCTGTTTGAAGACTTAAGCTTGCCAGACTTAGAAAAGAAACACTCAGATGCTGTCTGGAGTGAAAAAATTAAAAGAAAAGGCTTCAGAAAGAATGGAATCAGAGTTAGACTTTCAAAGAAGGAAACTTTAAAAAATAAAATTAGAAGAAAAAAAAGAGCCGAAAAGAATGGAACTTATGATCCGGATGAGAGGTTTCCATTTCACGCTGATGATTTGAAATACAAGCACATTGATGTAAAGAAAAAACCTGTGACCAATGCAGTAATATTTTTCATTATGGATGTTTCTGGATCTATGTCTAAAAATAAAAAGTTTCTAGCAAGATCATTCTTCTTTTTATTATACCAGTTTTTAAGATACAAATATGAATCGATTGATTTAGTGTTCGTATCTCACACTACTGAAGGGAAAGAAGTATCAGAAGATGACTTCTTTAAGAAAGCTTCTACCGGAGGAACATTTATATCTTCAGGTTTGGATACTTCTTTAGGCATTATTGAAAAGAAATACCCACCTTCAAGTTGGAACATATACGCTTTTCACTGTAGTGATGGAGAAAATTGGCCACAAGATAATGAAAAAGCTGTTAAATCAATGAAGAAAGTTATTGATCTTTCACAAATGGCTGCGTATATTCAGATTAACAGAGAAGATGAAATTGTGTGGGGAGAAGAAATGACTGCTGTGTTTATGCCACTAGAATGTGATTCTTTTAAGTTAATAAAAATTAAAAGTAAAGAAGATATATGGCCACAGTTTACCAAACTATTTGGAGGCAAGTATAATGTCTGACTGGACTACAAAAGACTTAAAAAAATGGGACGATAAAATCTGCAAAATTGCAGAAAAATATGGTCTAGACTGGTATCCAATTGATTATGAAATATGTGACTACTACGAAATGATAGGTCACATGTCTTATCATGGAATGCCTTCACACTTCAATCACTGGTCGTACGGAAAAGCTTTTGAAAGAACTCACTTTATGTACAATGCGGGTGCTGAAGGTTTACCTTACGAGCTTATTATAAACAGCAATCCTAGTATTGCTTATTTAATGAGGCAAAATCCTCTATACTTGCAAGTTTTAATTATGGCACACTGTGTAGGACACAGTGACTTCTTTAAAAACAACCGTTGTTTTAAGGACACAGACCCTAAAAATGTAGTTTCTAGAATGAGGAACGCAAAAAAGAGGATGAAAGGCTATTCAGAAGATACGCAAATAGGAATTGACAAAGTAGAATCATTTATAGATGATTTGCAATCGTTATCATTTCAGACAAATAGATACGGAATTCCAAGAAAATCAAAAAAAGAAATTTATCTTTCAGAAGTCAATAGATACAACAAGTTAAAAGAAGCAGGCATTAATTTAGATCAAGACATATTAAAAAATAACTTGCTTAAGCCTGACTATGATATGTTTTCATTTTTTCAAGAATATGCTCCTGAAAAATTTGAAGACTGGCAATTAGATATATTTGATGTAGTTCATAGAGAATCTTTGTATTTTATTCCGCAAATAAAGACAAAAATACTGAACGAAGGCTGGGCAAGTTTTTGGCACTACAAAATTTTACATGAATTAAGTCTAGAAGACGGATTTCATTTACCTTTTTTGCAGATGCACAACGCAGTTGTTAGACCCCACATTGGTGGTCTTAACCCATATCATATAGGTTTCTATATTTTCCAGAAGTTAGAAAAAGAGTACGGGCTAGAAAAATGTTTTGAAGTAAGAGAAATACACGATGACGTAGCTGCTTGTAGACTATTCTTAGACGAAGAAGCAATAAGAGAATTAAACATATTTGCATACGTTAGAAAAAAAGACGGAGAGACAGTAATATCAGAAGTTGCTGATGAAGACGACTGGAAAACTGTCAGAAACGAAATGATCAAGTCTATTGGAGTAAACTCAATACCACAAATATATGTAGAAAGAGTTGAAAAAGATGGAACTTTAATCTTAAAGCATGAATACGATGGAAGAGATCTTGAATTAGAACATGCTGAAAAAGTTGTTACACACATAAAAAATATTTGGAAATCAGGCGTCAGACTTTATACAGTTTTAGAAGATGATGTTTGGGAAATTTAAATATTTTTATTAACATAGTGATCCATATAAGTATTATTTAAGCGAGGGTACAAATGGCAAAAAAGAATTTTTTAGATATTATTAAAAAGCAAAGAGCTTCCAAAAAGAAGGAAAAGTTTTCTGGAACACTTTTAGACTATTTAGAGTTAGTCAAAGAGAATCCTGACATTATTAAGTTGGCTCATAAAAGACTATATGAATCAATTCATAGTCAAGGTGTTAAAACTTTAGACATAGACTCTGAAGGCTATCGTCCAATTTTTAACGGTGACAAACTAAGGATTTATGATTATTTTTCATCTGATTTTTATGGAATGGAAGCAGTAACCAATAAACTTTTAAGGTTTTTAAAGTCTGCTGCACACAAAGGTGAAGAAAGCAGGCAGGTTCTTCTCTTAATGGGACCAGTTGGCGCTGGAAAATCAGCATTAATAGATTCAGTTAAACGTGCCCTCGAAAATACTGATAATCATTATCATCTTGATGGATGCCCAATAAGAGAAGAACCACTTCACTTAATACCTAGAAGCCTAAGACCCCAGTTTGAAGAAATTCTAGGAGTAAAAATAGAAGGTGATCTCTGTCCAATATGTAGACACAGACTGATGGAAGAATTTGGCGGTGTATATGAAGACTTTCCAGTTAAAGAAGCTTCATTCTCTCAAAGAGGCCGCAGAGGAATCTCTGTAGTGCCTCCTATGGATGCAAATTCACAAGATGTAAGTGTTCTTATTGGAACAGAAGACATATCAAAACTAGATATGTATCCAGAAGATGACCCAAGAGTTCTATCTTTAAACGGTGCATTTAACGTAGGCAACAGAGGCATTGTAGAGTTTGTCGAAGTTTTTAAAAATGAAATTGAATTTCTTCATACAATGCTGACAGCAACACAGGAAAAGAGAGTTCCTTCTCCTGGTAAAAATGACATGATATATTTTGATGGCGTAATTCTTTCTCACTGTAATGAATCAGAGTGGAACAGGTTTAAGTCAGAGCACACGAATGAAGCAATCCTTGACAGAGTCTTAAAGATTGAAGTTCCTTATGTTCTAGAATTAGACCAGGAACAAAAAATCTATGAAAAAATGATTAACCGTTCAGATTTTAGAGGCGCTCATATTGCGCCTCACACATTGAAAGTTGCGTCAATGTTTTCTGTAATGAGTCGACTTACACATTCTAACAAATGTGACCTATTAACAAAACTAAAGATTTATAACGGTGATGCAATAATAGAAAAAGGCCGTGTAAAGAGAGTAGATATTAGAGACCTAAGAGCTGAAGCTGTTCATGAAGGTATGGATGGAATATCTACAAGGTTTATAATGAAATCTCTAGATGCAGCACTTTCAGATTCAGACAATGAAATGATTACACCTATTAACGTAATGGATTCATTAATCAGACAAGTTCAAGAGCAAGTTATTGATAATGATAAGAAAGAAAGGTATCTTGAGATTATTCAAGGAATAATCAGAGAAGAATACTTAAAGATACTTGAAAATGAAATTGCAAAAGCATTCATATCAGCATATGAAGAACAAGCCCAGAGCTTGTTTGAAACATACATGGATAACGCAGAGTCATTTACAACAAAGTCAAAAGTAAAAAATAAGATAACAAGAGAAGACTCTGAACCTGATGAAAAATTTATGAGAGCAATCGAAGAACAGATTGGTGTTGTTGGGTCTTCAAGAGATGGATTCAGGTCAGACGTCACAGCATACATGTTCTCAAAGCTTAGAAGAGGAGAACAGGTTGATTATACATCTTACGGCCCTCTTCGAGAAGCTGTTGAACAGTATCTAATATCTTCTGTAAAAGATATCGCTAGAATTGTAACCAGATCAAAAACAAGAGATGACGATCAAAAGAAAAAGTACACTGACATGATACAAACACTTATTGATGAGTATGATTACAACGAACATTCAGCTGAAGAGATTCTAACATATGCATCAAACAACCTCTGGCGAGACTCTTAAGACAGAAATATTTAACAAAAAGTTTGTATCTAAGTTTATAGAAGATTCAACAGCTCTGTTTGAAGAAGAAAGACTAGGAAATAATTGCATATATGAAAGTCTAAACCAGACTAATGATAGAATAATAAACTTTCTAAATGTAATTGAAGAAAATGAAGAAAGCCTACCTCATGGACAGCTTAAACAAATTTTAAAAAAAGAATTTGATGATTGTGAAAATGCTTATCCTTACTTAGGTGACGCATTTTTATACTTATTTTTTGAAAAAAATATACTCAAAAGCAAGTCTATAAAAATCTTTAATAGAAAAACTAAAAAGATATTCTTAGACACAGTACCTGAACAAAATTCTAAAAATATACTTAAATGGATAATTGAAAATTCTTCTCCTGATAGAGAAATAGATATTCAACAGTCTTACATAGAAGATATTGAAATAAAATTGAGCGACAATACTTTTTTTAAAGCAGAATTTGACTGTGACTTTCTTGGAACAAGTAAAGAAATAGAGTTAAAGAATTATAGATTTGCAATAATAGACGGGTATTTAGAATCAATAGGCGAAGTTCACCACTTGCTTCATTACGCTGCAAAATCTAAAGAGCCTCATGTAATTTTTTGTTTCGGAATGTCAGAAGAAGTTAAAAGAGTTATTATTGAAAACAACTCAAGAGGTATCACACAGATAATACCAATAAGTATGTCTTTCAATGAGTCTTCAATTAACATACTCAATGACATTGCGCTTGTTCATGATTCTGAAATTATATCTTCTAATAAAGGACAGACAATTTCTCAAGAAATGAGAAAAACTTTAAGTACTGGCAAGTACATTATAGTTAACAGGCAAGGTTTTAGCATAGAACCTCTTGTAGATTCTAGTAAAATAAAAACACACATCAGATATTTGCAAAAAAGAATAAACGATGCAGGACCAGACATGAATACAGAAATTATCAAAACTAGAATAAAAAATATAAAGTCTAAAAGCTTAACACTTTTTATTAATAAAGAATTATCAAAAAATAATTTTTTTAATAGAAGTCTAGACTATGGTCTTAGAATGCTAAAGAATTCAAATCAACCTTACGTTGAAGTAGATTTAGAAAATAAAAAAGTGATGATCCCGGTTCCTATATACAATTTTTTAAACAAAAAAGTAAACATGACTAAAGATTTGATTTATAATATTGAAAAGGCAGTTTTGTTTTCAAAAAAAGGAGTAAATAATGGCTAGTCAAGCAAAAGTAATGGGACAAGTTACACAAGCAGTTAATTTTATGATTGACAAGGTTAAAGATGATATTGTTTCAAACAACCAAGAAAGAGAATTAAACTTAACAACAGTACAGATGAGAAATCTATTAACTTTTGTTGAAGCATCAATGAAAGATGCTTACAATAGATCAATGGATCAAATTATGAATTCCATAGACTAAGATGACTGGTGTCAAGCATCTAATAGAATGTCATTGTTATCTAAAAATATTCAACAAAAAAGAAAATCAAGTTAATCATAAATTTCCTGTTTATTCTAAGTTTGATGAAAAAGATAATGTCATTCCAAAGTTAGTTAAGTGCAACAATTGTGAATCTTTGCATTATGTGTACGATCTTTGTAAGTCTGAACTAAGAGCAGGAAAAGAAGAGATTGGAACAACATTGCAAAAAGAAGATTTTATAATGATGCTACCAGATAAAATAGCAAACGTACTTATTAAAAATAGATGTGACATAGCAGATTTTGAGCATGCCCTAGATATCGTAGAAGAAAAAGCATGGGGCGAGTACATAGTTATAAAAAGAGACATAGTAAGTGAAGAACAGCAAATAAAGATTTTACTTTTCAAAGATGAAGATAGTATAAGAATTATCAACAAAGAGGTTACATCTTTGATTGTGAGCAAAGAATGAAAGATATTAAATTAATTAGAGCAGCAAAGCTTAGAAAAGAATCTAGAGAAATTGCAAAAAAAATCATTGATTTTGGTGTCAAAGAAGATCAAAAGCTTGATATAATTTTTAATCTTGCTTTGACTTTAGAAAGTAATGATGCCATGAAAGAAATAACTAATGTATTGAAAAAGTTTAGAGAAAGTATTAACAGCGAAGAAGAAAAAGATAATAATAACAATGACAAAAAGATTCTTGTTTAAAAAGGAGTAAACTATGGATAACGAATTAATTGAAAGCTATGAAGAACTAATGACTCTAGTAGAGTCACTCAGAACTGATATTGTTAAACACTCACAAGGAAACAAATCAGCCGGCCTAAGAGTAAGAAGGGGTCTGAGAGATGCAAAAAAACTAGCTTCTGATTTAGTTAGAAATTCTTTAGAAAAAAGCAAATAAAAATAATTTAATTTTTTATAAGATATAAAGCCTGATTTGTTGTGAAGCAAATCAGGCTCGCTTATTTTATGTCATTGTTTAAAAATTATTTGAAGCAATACTTTTAAGTTTTTCTATTGCTCTTTTTTCTATTTGACAAATTCTCATTCTTGTTACACTAAATAACTTTCCTACGCTCTCTAGCGTAAAATTGTCTTTTTTATTTACTAAGTTTAAGCAGCACATTTGTGATTCTTTTGAATCCAGCCAGTATCTGCAGTTTATTTTTTCACAATTTGATTTTGTTTTTTCATGATAATTAAAGCATTTCATTAGTTTACTTACCTACCTTATAATTACTATTATAGACAGTGGGCGCTCAAAAAACAAAAATAGGAGCAGCGTAGATGCAAAAAAATAGAAAACTGTTTGTAATAGATACAAATGTCTTGCTTTATGACAAGCACTCAATTCACTCTTTCCCAGGAAATGATGTAATTATTCCAATTATTGTCCTTGACGAGCTAGATCGCTTTAAAGAAAAAAGCGGTGTCATTGGAGAATCTGCTAGGTACGTAAACAGATACCTTGACGAATTAAGAGCAAAAGGTGATCTTCATGAAGGTATTTTAATTGAAGAAATAGACCAAACAATTAAAGTTGAACTAGGCGGAGAAGAAAAAATACCTAAATTCTTAGATGCAAACTCATCTGACAACAAGATTATTAGTTGTGCGCTAAGCATAAAGAATAGTAACTCAGGAAAAAAATTAGTAGTAGTTACAAAAGATATAAACTTTAGAGTAAAGTGTGATGCTTTAGGCTTAAGTGCAGAAGATTATTACAGAGATAAAGTTCTTGAGTCTGATGATCAAATGTACAGAGGTTATCTAGACATAGAAGTAGACTCTAAAGAAATCATTGATAAGTTATATAGTGATGATCTAACTGAAGACGAAGAACGCTATCTAAGAGAAGATATTAGTGATTATATCGATAGAGACTTTTATGAGAATGAATTTTTATGTATTACTCATAACAAAAATTCATTTTTAGGAGCCTACAAGCAGGGCAAGATTGTAAGACTTAAAAACGAAAAAGAATTTAAGTCTTCTATGTCTGTTACTTCAAAAAATAGAGAACAGCTTTATGCAATGAATGCACTGATGGATGAAAGTGTCGATTTGGTTACAATAACTGGATTAGCAGGATCAGGAAAAACATTTATTACTTTAATGGCTGCCATGGCAGGATTAACAGCAGGGGACTACGACAGAATTGTAATTACAAGAAACGTTCAGCCTGTAGGTAAAGATATTGGATTCTTGCCTGGAGATCTTAATGATAAGATGATGCCCTGGATGTCTCCAATTATGGACAATTTTAGACATGCTTTTAAAGATAAAGATTTAGGATATTTTGAAATGATGTTAAAGAAGGGTACATTAGAAATTGCTCCGCTTTCATACATGAGAGGAAGAACATTTAGTAATACATTTCTAATTTTTGATGAAGCACAAAACGCAACAATTCATGAAATAAAAACAGTAGTAACAAGAATTGGTGAAAACTCTAAGATAGTTTTATTGGGTGATACTGATCAAATTGATACACCTTATATAGATTCTTTATCAAACGGCCTTACAATAATAGCAGAAAAATTTAAAAATGAGCATGTTGCAGCACATGTCAAGCTAAAAAAGGGAGAAAGGTCATATTTATCTGCGATAGCTGCAAAAATCATTTAAGGAGAGTACATGTCAAAAGTCTATAATTTTACTAGAAAAGATAAGAACAGATTTAGAAAAGTATACAGATATATTAGAAAAAAGCCTGTTTATGAATTCTGTTCTGATAGTGCTTTTGGCATGATTGCTGGATTTTTAGATTTCCAAAATTCAGACGGGCCAATGACATATGTTTTTCCTACAACCATAACTTTTTCAAATGTGCCAGTAATAACTGTTACTTCAGTTGATTCTCTATCAAATGATCAAGCAAACGTAAACGCTTTTGTAACTTCAATTACTACAACAGAAGCATCAATATCTGTAAGCGCTGCTTTTACAGGAAGAGTACATTTCATTATTGTGAGTCAAGACTAATGGGGTTTTACTTAACTATTTATACTTGTGCTGACAATATAGTTGCATCAGAATCAATTTCAATTGACTACACAGCAGCGAATTTTACTAGCATTCCTATAATAACAGCATCGACAGATGAAGATGTGAATGTTTTCGTGTCAAATGCTACAAAAACAACAGCAACTTTGAATTTTTCTGCTAAATTCACAGGTAGAGTGACATATATAATAAGACCTAGCGGGACATGAGATAGATATGGCAAAAGATTTTAGAGCTACACAGGTTGAGACAACAAAAATAATCTTATCGGGAGGTATTGCGTCTTCAAAAATTGGCGGAGCAATATATAGTGCATCTGTTGCCACTAATAGATCTGGCGGTATACCTGCAGCAATGCTTAATGACGTAGGCACAGATGTTTTCTTGTTTGTGTCTGGCACCAAGTCAAATAGCGATTTTTCAAGATCTGGCGTTACTCTTTTTGGGGGCGATGTCGTTGTATCAGGAACAATGTATGCAGAGAGGCAAGTAATAGAAGTCGACGGTATTGTTGACGGAGACTTAATAGTAACAGGCAATCTATTAGTAAAACCAGACACAAACTCACCAATATCAGCTGATTTTAGAAATGCTGCGAATGCTTCTTTGTTTAGAGTTGATACTTCTAGTAATACTGTTGTCATAAACGAAGAAAGTAACCCTTTTAGTTTTAGAGTAGAATCCAATAATAAAGAAAATGCAATAAAAGTTGACGGATCATTAGACAAAGTACTAATTTTGTCTGGAGGCGCTGCAGCGTCTTACAATGAGGCAAGCGGTCTAGACGTTAACTTTTATGTATCTGGATCTAGAGTATCAAAAGGGACTGCAACCAAAGGGACTTCTGTTTTCGGAGGCGACGTAGTTGTTTCAGGATCTGCATTCACAGGGTTTCTTACTATTGAAGAAGTAGATCCTACAATTACATTTAAAGAAGCAGGTGTATCAAAAGGTGTAATTGGTATTAATTCTTCTGATAACATACTAATAGAAAACAAGACAATAAATAAACACATCGTTATGAAAATAAACGATGCAGGGGTAGTTAGAGAAGCGCTAAGAATAGACGGAGCTGTTTCTGAAGTTGTCGTTAACCAAGGAAGCGAATCATTAGTTGATTTTAGAGTAGAGTCAAACAACAAAGAACATGCATTTTTTGTCAACGGAACAACAGATCAAGTACTTGTACTTTCTGGAGGCGCTGCTACTTCTTATAATGAAGTAAGTGGCCTAGATATAAACTTTTACGTATCTGGCTCCAAAGGCTCTTCTGGTACATCAACAAAAGGAACAGCTGTCTTTGGTGGCGATTTAGTAGTTTCTGGTAATATTTCTACTGCACTGGGTTCTCTAACTGTAAATGGTAACATTTTACCTGGAACAGACGATACATTCGACTTAGGCTCATCTTCATTATCATGGCAAGATCTTCATCTTGAAGGTGATGTTTTAATGACCGACCCGGGTAAAGTTGAAACAGCTGCCGGAGATCTGACGTTATCATCGGCTGCTGCTGAAGTAGTTATTGATGCAAAGACAAATATTGTTTTAGACGCAGAAGGTCAAACAATACTATTAAAAAGCAACGGAACAACAAGAGGGTTAATAGTTGCATCAACAAGGCTGACAATCTCTTCTTCTGCCGGTCAAGATATGGTTTTAGATTCTAGTGGCGGCGATTTTAGAATTGGAAAAGGTGGCACAGAACATCTTAGAATAAGAGAGTCAAGCGGTGATGCTGTATTTCAACCTAAAGTAACCAACAAAGACATAGTCTTTATAGAAGATGGAGGAAATGAAATTGCTAGATTTGATTCTTCTCTAGAAAGCCTTGCTATGATGACAGGTAAGAGGCTATCATTTGACGGAGTTAGTTCAAATACAGAATTTATAACCGGTGATGGTTTTAATTTAACAATTGGTTCTAGTAATAGAATACTAATAATGTCTGGAGGTTCACCTAGTTCGCCTAATGAAAAGGCGTATGCAGATACAAACTTTTTTGTATCTGGAGCAATGGGTTCAAGAGGTCTATCTACAAAAGGCACATCAGTATTTGGAGGAGACCACGTAGTGTCTGGTTCGACTGTTACACTTGCAGGTGTTTACAGAAGTACAGCATCTAAAACTAATAATTTTAATGTCGCACCAAACGATCACTTTTTGTTTATAGATTCCAGCGCAGGCCACGTAACAGCATCACTGCAATCAGCTGCAGCTGCAGGTAAAGGAAGAGAATTGGTATTTAAAGACGCAGCCGGCTACGCAGGAGAAACAGACAATAGAATAATCATAAAGCCTGCAGTTGGGGACAAGCTTGAAGGTATTGCAGACGAAACAAAAATAACTACACTTAGCGGATCCATTTCAATAATATCAGACGGTGTAGCACAATATTATATAGTTGGCGAGAGAGACTAATGGGTTTAATTTTAAAAGATGGTCAATGGCAACTTCAAGCTGGAGGCACCGGAGGTGGTTTCGATGCGATCGCAGGTGCAAAAGGTGCAGAATTACTAAGAAATTCCAAGTCTTCAGTTTTAACAGGTAGTCTTCTCCCGCCAAGCGGAGCAGTAAACCAGTCAAATATTTTTAGTGGAAAAGGTGCTGGAGGAACAACCGCAGCACTAACAACTAGAATATTTGCAACAAATAAAGTAACAGACTTGCCCTTAGATGACTTTGGTACTGGATTTACATGGGCAGGGTGGATCAAAGCAGACGGAAGCGCTGCAAATAATAGTTCAACAATATTTTTTTCCGGGGAACAAGACGGAAAAGATGCTGTCATTTTTAGAAGAAACGGCACGTCAGACAACGTAGTTTTTGAATATTACGACAATACAACAGTAAAAGGAAAAGCAACAACTGATTCAACCCCGTGGAGTGATAATGTTTGGGTTCACTATGCAATCACATTTAGCAATAGTAAAGAATTAATATTTTATAAAAACGGATCCGCAATACAATTTGACGTCAATAATGATGTAGGTGGCTCTAACGCTTCTAATCAAACTAGTCATACATTCAACACAGCAATTCCAACAGGTGATAGAAGAGAATTTGCCATGTTTGGCGGAGACCTTAAAGTAACAGCCAATGATGGTCTTACTGGAGAAGTTTTTAATATAGGCTTTTGGAATGTAGCTCTACCACCGACTGCTATAGCAGCAATTGATGCAGACCCAGACCTTGATTTGTCAACACAATCAGGTCAATACACTCAAACTAGTAATCTTAAATTCAATCTAAAGTTTGATCAAGTAACTGCTGATGGAGTATATATTGCTTTACCAGGTACTAGTTTAGTAAACATCGGGTTTACTAGCGGATCAACAAAACCATCTTAATAGGAGATAAAAAATGCCATTAACAACACAAGCTTGGACACAAAGTGCTCTCGGTTCACCAGCAGGCTCAGGAGATACAGTAGAAGAAGTACTGGCAGCAGTTAAATTACTTGTAGATGCTGATACACATTGGTCTTCTTCACTCGATGGGACAGCAGCATCACCTGCTTACCTTGAAATAACTAGTAATAATAATTTTGGAGCCGCCAACCAAAAATTTAAACTTTTACTTGCTGAAGGGTCAGATGTAGATGCAGCTTGGGCACTTGGTGGCAGTGGAAACTGGGCCGTAAATGGTAGTCTAGACTTTACTCCAGGTGTGTCCACGCCAAGAACAAATGGCTCTGACGACATATATGTAGGATATGTTGCACCTCCTTCTGACGGAACTAGTTCAACAGCAGTAATAAATGCAGGAAATATTTTTAATGCAACAGGCCCTTACGGAGGAACAGCCAGTTCAGACTTGAGTAGGTTTTCTTCTTATGTAAAGTGTGTGCAAGATGTTTCAGACACAGGTAACAACTTTAATATCTCAAGAGTGTGGCTAATTTCATGCGCAGAAATGATTACAATAGCGCTGGAGGACACAGCAAGTAGAATAAAATTTGTTCATGCTGGTGCAATAATTGCACCATTGTCAGATACAGCCGGAGAAACAATATCAAGTAGTGTAGGTAGAATATACGGTATGTGCACAGCAAAAGCTGACGCAGGTATTGAACCAGACCCTGACGATCCAGATCACTTATTTTGGGGAGGCGGATCTGCAGCTGCTGCAGCTTCACCATCCGGAGGCGGCTTTACACCTATAATAACTACCACAGCTAATCAAAGCGCAGTTAATAGTGTTATGATAATTCACTATCCATCTTCTAATGCTCTTGATGCAGCATTTAATTTCTGGTCATGCGTTCAAGACCTGGCTGCAGGAAACACAACTGCAAAAGATGGGGGAGTAAATCCAGGTGCACTTATGGATGTCGCAGGAAATATTGCTGCATGGCCTATTCCGATAGTTAATGGTACAACAAAAGTAAATAATGGAACAAGATCTTCAAAGCAATTAATTGGTGTAATGAGGCAAGTAAAGATGGCGAACCCAACACTATGCCGATCTATTGTTCAAGATGCAGCTGGCACAGTAATTGGTTACACATTTACAGGTGCAAGAGCATATGCAACTCAAGGCTTCTTGTACACAAATAGTTAGTAAAAGTTAAACATTAAATTAAAATAGTTTATACTCTTGATCAAGGAGTATAAATGCTGAGTCCTTTTAATAACAATAATATAAAAAATGATTTCCAGAACGCAAAGGTAGTTTTCGTTTCTGATGTTCACAGAGATGACTATGCTGGTGGCGCAGAGTTGTCAACAGATGCACTTACTAAAACTTCACCACTTGAAGAAGTTTGTTTTATTAGAAGTAGAGATCTAACTCTAGACCAGGTTAGTTCTGGTGCACAAAAGATTTGGGTTTTCTTTAACTTTACATCAATGAATCTTGACTTAGTTCCTGCAATTGTAGCTAACTGTAATTACTTTATTGTTGAATACGACTATAAATTTTGCAAGTACAGGTCTATTGAAAAACACGAAGCAGAAACAGGCGCGCCATGTGACTGTCATAATGACAGATTTGGAATGTTTATGTCTTCATTTTTTGCCGGCGCTGAACATGTTTTTTATATGTCAAAGGCCCAGCGCGATATTTATCAAGAAAGATTTCCTTTCTTAACAAACGAAAAAACATCTATACTAAGTTCTATTTTTGATGTAACAGACTTAGAACACATAGAAAGACTTAGAAAGTCACGGTCAGAAAACATTACAAGACATCAATATGTCGTCTTAGGGAGTAACTCTTGGATTAAGGGTACAGAAGAAACACAGAGGTACCTAGAAGATCGCCAGATTGATTCTGTTGTGTTAAATGGGTTATCGTACCATGACATGCTTAGAGAGCTCTCTACGTATACAGGGTTGGCATTTATGCCGCTTGGCGGTGATACATGCCCAAGAATTGTTATTGAGGCAAAACTACTTGGTCTAGACTTAATTTTAAATGACAATGTCCAGCATGCAACAGAAGATTGGTTCAATAAAGAATTAGACGAAGTTGAATCTTACTTGCTAGACGCACATAATAGATTTTGGGGTAAAATATTGGAATTTGTAGAAAAATTACCAACAGTGAGTGGTTATACAACAGTTAGAAATGTTATTGAACAAAAGTATCCATGGCGAGAGTCAATTAGCTCTTTGCTGGCTTTTTGTGATGAAGTCGTTGTAGTAGATGGTGGTTCTGATGACGGATCTTATGAAGAACTATTAGCATGGGAAAAAGAAGAAGATAAGCTCGTAGTAAAACAAATCGCAAGAGACTGGAATAGTAAAAGGTTCTCAGTGTTTGATGGATTGCAAAAAGCTGAAGCTAGACTACTTTGCACAGGCGATTGGTGTTGGCAACAAGATATTGACGAAGTTGTTCATGAAGAAGATGCGCCAAAGATTAAAAAGCTTGCTGCTAACCTTCCTAAATCAATGCATCTTTTATCGTTGCCTGTTATTGAGTACTGGGGAAATAAAGGAAAAGTTAGAGTAGATGTAAACCCATGGAAATGGAGGCTTAGTAGAAATCTAGACCATATTACTCACGGAATCCCTGAGGAGCTAAGAAGATATGACAAGTCAGGAGAGCTATACTCAGCACCCGGTTCTGACGGGTGTGATTATATTGATAAGGACACAAACAAAAGAATTGGTTTTTCAACATTCTATACACCTGACGCACACAATGTAAGAAGCGCTGCTATGCAAGGCTCTAAAGAAGCAATAGACTCTTATCAGTCATGGTTGACTTCTGTCATACAAGAACTACCTGGTGTCCACCACTACAGCTGGTTTAATTTAGAAAGAAAAATAAACACTTATAAAAATTATTGGTCAAAACATTGGCAAAGCATATTCAACATGGAGCAGTCAGATACTGCAGAGTCAAATATGTTTTTTGATAAACCATGGTCAGAAGTCACAGATGAAGATGTATCTTTACTTGCAGAAAAAATGGAATCAGAAATGGGTGGGTGGATTTTTCATAGCAAGATAGACTTTGATAAACCCACACCTAGTATCAAAATAGAAAGAAACCATCCAATATATATGAAGGAAAAAATTAATGAATAAAATAGAAAAAATAGAAAAGCCTTGGGGTTATGAAGTCATCTGGGCAAAAACAGACAACTATTCAGCAAAGTTTTTGCATATTAATCCTAACTCAAGATTAAGTCTCCAGTATCATAAAGAAAAAGAAGAGACTCTATACGTGATGGCCGGAAACTTATTGTTTCAATTAGGGGATGGCGAACAAGAAAAAGTATCTGGCCCTGGGTCTATTATTCATGTAAAACCCGGCATTGTTCATAGATTTGGCGCAACCAGTTCGCCTGTTATGCTTTGTGAAGTAAGTACTTCTGAGCTTGATGATGTTGTTAGATTGGCAGATGATTACAATAGAGAAGAAAAATGAGTACAGACTTTGTTTTTTTAACACCTGCATTTAACTGTGAAAAAGAAATAAAAAGAACACTTTTTTCTATGACTTCGCAGTCATATGATAATTGGCGAGCAGTTTTTATTGATGATGTTTCAGATGATCAGACAGGACAGGTTATAGAAGACATATCTAATTCATTATGCTTGGGCGATAGAGTAAAAGTAATTAGAAGAGAAGAAAAGTTTGGAGAGACAAGAAATACTCTTGAAGAAATAAAACAAATTGATGACAATGAAGTAGTGTGTCGCCTTGACGGAGGTGACTGGTTGACAGAAAATGATACTCTATTTTACATGGATGAAATATATAAAAAATATGATCCTGGTGTTGCCTGGACCAATCACAGATGGTCATACACAGCTAATAATATATCTGCACCGCTAAACTTAAAAGAAGGTCAAACTGTATATGATTACCCATGGGTTTCTAGTCACCTAAAAACTTTTAGAGCAAAACAACTCAAGAAAGTTTCTAAGAAAAACTTTTTAGATGAAAACGGCGAATGGATAATGATAGGGTGTGACCAAACTGTCTTTTTGCCTATGATGCATATGTGTTTTCAAGAAAAAAGAAATCTTGTACACTTTCCACTTGTTTGTTACCATTACAACATAGACTTAGAAAATCCTAATCTATTTAAGAGTGACCGATCACTTAAGCAAAGAGATATGGCACTCTGGGTAAGACAAAGAGGCTTTTTAGATTGAAAGTTTTTGCTCACAATTTTAATCCCAACTCTAACAGCGGACCAAACAAGTTTACACGATCTCTTTTTGAAGAGCTTAAAAAAAAAGAAGGCTTTTCTCTTTGTAGTCAAGATGAAGCAGATGTAGAGTTTTGCTTAATACAGCAGTCTTTAAATAAAAAGAAACCGATGCTCTTAAGGTTGGATGGAATATATTTCAATTCAGCACAAGACTTCAATCAGCAAAATGCACCAATAAGATTTGCATATGAAAACTCTGACGCTGTAGTTTTTCAATCAAACTTTAATAAGCAGCTAACTGAACGCTGGTTTGGCGAGCACAAAAATAGTCATGTCATACATAACGCTTATTTCGGCGATATAATAAAAGACAATATATTTAAATCCACATTCCCAGGTAAAGAAATATGGTCTTGCGCATCATCTTGGCGACCTCATAAGCGTCTTTTAGAAAATATAAAATACTACCTTAAGTATGGTCCGGACAACTCTATCTTCATAGTTGCTGGAGATACAACAGCTAGTTCTATAACAAAAAATGAAAGATTCCAGATCTCTCAACTAAGCGTACCAGAATCAAAAGCGGTAATGTTTTATGGAAATCTTGAGTATGATGTGCTAAGACAAGTATACGATGCCTCAACAACATTTGTTCACTTAGCATACCTTGATCATTGTCCGAACGTTGTAGTTGATGCACATGCACACGGATGTCATATAGTCTGTAGTTCGACGGGAGGAACAAAAGAAGTTGTAACTAAGGGAACGTTAATTCTGGAAAAGCCTTGGGATTTTGCTCCAATAACGCTCTATGAACCACCCGAACTAAATCTAGAAGATATTATAGAATACAATGTTTCGAATGATTCGAGTATTAATAAATTGGCAGAAGTATGTTTGAGTAAATATAAAAAAGTTTTTAAAGAAATAAAGTGAGAAAAATGAAAAATATAAGTGAATTCTTCGAATCAATTGATCCAGGGTTTTTATCAGTAGATAATAAACTAGAAACCAGATATGACAAAATATGGAAAGATGTATACTTGCCTTCGCAAAGAAAAAAGATTTTTGAAAACAATATTAGCGAAGATGTGAAAATACAAGCATTTAACGGATTGAGCAAACGAGGAAAATTTCTTTGTGATATCTATGACTACTTTGAGTGCAAAAACATCGCCGAGGTAGGTACTGCTGAAGGCTTTCAGTTTTTTACATTTTGTGATCATATAGAACAAGGCAGAGCAAACGGAAAAGTTTATACATGTGATGTAAGAGATGTTAGAAGTAAAAAATATTCTGAAAAGTATCAAAAAACAGGAATTTTTACTTTAGGAACATCTAAAGAAATGTCTGAAAAAATTATTAACGATAAAGAAGAAATTGATCTATTCTGGATAGACGGTGCTCACCACAACTCTGCAGTTTTGACTGATGTAATAAGATTATCAAAAAATCAATCTAAGGATGCAATATGGATTTTTGATGATTTTAATAAACGATTTGGAAGTTATCAAGAACTTCAGTTTTTGGCATCTTTATCTGAAAACTATTTGATAACATTAGGCCCCACTGCTTCTGGAAAACCAAACAGTATGCTGATAGTTGCCGGAAGACTTTAAGAATGAAAATAGTATTTTATTCAGATACAGAAAACTTAAATACAGGTTCTTATAGAATATGGGTTTATGATTTAAATACAACTCTAATAGAAACAGGTATTGATTCAAAAGTTGTACATTATAATCTAGAATTGATTGACAAAGATGCAGATGTAGTTATATTTTGCAAGTCTGCTTATAAGCGAATACAAGAATTTAAGAAAACATCAAGTAAGGCTGTTGTTGGCGCAATTAATGTTAGTTGTGATTACTATGACCCCAATATAGATTTTGTAATTGCTGGGTCGCCAGAAGAATATGCTTCTTTAAGCAGATATAAAAATGTTTTTATTTACCCGCTGATAGAAAAAAAGTTTGAAAATATCAAAAGAAAAGAGCATACTCTTGACAGAGATGTTCTTACTATTGGGTTTCACGGTCATTACCCACACTTATTTAAGTTTGAACCTTTCTTAAAAAATGCAATCGAAGGATACAATAAAAATATTAAAAAAGTTGAACTAAACATAATAACAGGAAACCCTGAATTTGAGTGGAAAACAGGTCGACCCGATGTCAAAATAAATATATTTAGTTATGATGAAAACTTTTCTGAAGTCATTAGTTCATGTGATGTAGGCGTTGTTCCAAATGTATCAGATATAAGAATGTCTTTTCCTAAAATTCAAGAAATAAAAAGTATAGAATTTGGTCTATACGATACTGACTATTACTTAAGACTTAAAAATAAAACTAATGCTGGTAGAGCATACGTTTTTTATCAACACGGAATACCTGTCATTCATGATTTATCACCTAGCAGTTTTGAAATTATGAAAATAACTGGGTATAATATATGTGCGCATAATAGTAACGGCTGGTACAAAGAGTTGTCCAACTTAACAAGTTTTGAAAAAAGAGAAGAAGTATCTAAGGCTTACTACAACGCTTTTAAAAAATATTATAGATTACAAGACCACGCAAAAAAACTAACAAAGCAAATTAAAAAGGTAAAAAATGAACAAAATAGCTGAAAAAGGATATCTATACATCGCTTACGGAAGTGCCTTCACTAAGGAAGCAATGATGTCAATCGAGTCACTAAGAAGATTTACAAATCTACCTATTGCAATTTTCACAGACAAGAAAGACATAGTTGCTGAAAGACAAGAAGAGCTTAAGATTGACCTTGTAGGCGAAATTGTTGCAAACCACTTAAGGGCAAAAGTTGATTACATGGACCAGTCGCCCTTTATAAATACAGTTTTTATGGACTCAGATACTGTTGTAATTAGAAACTGTGATGATATGTTTGACTTACTAGAAAGATTTGATGTAGCAATAGTCAATGACTATGCTAGAAAAAGATTAAAGTATTCTAAAATTGTGCCAGAATATGGCGAAATACCTTATGCATTTTCAGAAGCAAATAGTGGTGTTGTTGCTTTTAATAACTCGACAAGAACTCAAACTTTTTTAAAAATGTGGAAAGAATACTTTTATAAGTATTTTAAAGAAACAAACGGGTGGGACCAAATTAGTTTTAGAATATCTCTTTGGAAAAGCAACGTAAGAATTCATCATATGCCGTTTGAATATAATGTAAGAAGTGCAGAAAACAGAGAAAAACAGAGAAAATACAAACATGAGTTTGGAGAAGATCACATGGAGTCACGAATTATTCATATACATTATGATGGAGAGATTCACAGAGGAGAATATAATATTGACAACTTAGACCAGTTACAAGAAATTGTAAAGAAAAAAGCTGTGGATTACTAAGAAATGATTTTTAATGATTTTATTGAAAGCGTAAATAAGATGAAAGCAGCTGGAAAAGGTTTGATGACCCACAACCAGTACTACACAATTGGTTATACTTTAAAAGTCAAATCCCCTTGTAATTTAATTGTCTTTGGCTTAGGTGAAGAGTCACTCTTGTGGCACAAATTAAACGAAGGCGGAAATACAGTATTTTTAGAAGATGATATTGAGTGGACAAACAAAATTAAAAATCAAAACCCAGAACTTAATATTGTTCAAGTAGAATACTCTACACTTGCTAAAGATCATGAGTCTATAGGTTTTGACAAAGAAAAGTTATTACTCAATCTACCAAAAGAGATAAGTGACAATTCTTGGGATTTCGCCATCGTAGATGCGCCGCTAGGTCACGGTCCACCTGGCAGGCCCTATAAAGGCCCGGGCAGAATGCAAAGCATATATACAGCAAAAAAACTATTAAAAGATAATGGAATCTGCGTAGTTGATGATTTTGGTCGATCAATAGAACAAAAATATGGACTACATTATTTTGGAGAAAAAAATATAATTAATTTTGTCGAAAATAAAGTTGCAATATTTAAAAATACTAATAAAGAAGAAAAAGATAACTTTTTAAATATAACAGGAAAGAAAGTTGCAATTGTAGGACCAGCTAAATACATGGAAGGATCAAAGCTTGGAAAAGAAATTGACTCTCACGATATCGTTGTAAGAATCAACAGAGGGATAGAGTCTATAGTAAAGTTTAGTGAGGACATTGGACTTAGGACTGATCTTTATTATAGCTGCCTAATAGAAAGAGCACAGCAAACAGGAATCTTAGACATTGATTTAATGAAATCATTAGGCATTAAACATATTATCGCTCCTCCTGACTCTAATATGAAAGGAATGGCATCTTCGACAAAACTACACAGTCTGGTAAATAATAATAAGATAGAAGAAATTAAAAAAGAAATACCACTGACTATAATTGATCATGTTTTTCATTCTTATCTTGCAGAAAATATTGACTGCAAACCAAATACAGGATTTCTTGCAATATACGATCTACTAAGAAGAAATCCAAAAAGCCTGTCAATTTACGGCTTTAGCTTTTATTTAGACGGATTTATTAGCGGTCAAAAGTCAGGAGTAGAATTTGAAAAAAATTGCACAGAGCAAGAATTTGCGGATATGGCGTTTAATTCAAAAAGACATGTACAGAAAAATATGTGGAATTTTGCTAAAAGCACACTTTTAAACAATGAAAAAGTAAAATTAGATAAAGATCTTAAAAAAATACTTAACCTTAAAGACTTCGACAGGGCGTTATTTAATAAGTCAAAAGTAAATATATAAAATGAATATATTTATTCCAATAAAGGAAAAGTCACAAAGAGTACCTAATAAAAACTTTAGAATGTTTGGAAATGTGGCACTTTATGAAAGAACTTTAAATAAATTAAAAGATCATAGCGTCTATGTAGATACTGACAGCGAATTTTTAATAAATCAAATTAAAGAAAACAAAAACTTAAATCATGTGACAGTATATAAAAGAGATGAAAAATTACTAGGTCACAAAACGTCAGTATGTAGTCTGATAAAGCATGCTATTGAAATAAACAAACTTACCGGTACACTGTGCCAGATACATGTTACATCGCCATTTTTAAAAGTTTCAACAATTGAAAATGCAGTCAAGTATATGAAAATAGATCATGATTCGGTTGTGTCATGTAATGAATATCAAAACAGACTATGGCGGAAAGAAAAATACGGATATTGCCCTATTAATCATAACCCGCTTAGGTTGGAGCAAACACAAGACTTACCTACCTATTTTGAAGAAAATTCACTTTTTTATATGTTTAGAGTAGAAAATTTTTTAAAAACTAATTCTAGAATCGGATCAAATCCCTACTTTTACAAATGTAACTTTCCAGAAAACATAGACATTGACACAGAAAGTGACTGGTCACTTTCTGTGCATGTAAACTTATTAGAAGAAAAAATCAAATGATAACATCAGTAGTAGGAATGCCCCAGTCTGGGTCTACATGGATACATAATATAGTTTTAAATATTTTTTATATTAACAAAATAAACCCTTATGTGTCTTTGTTTACAACAGAAAAAATACTTAAGCAGTACTACAAAAAGAATGAACAGGAACCAAAATACTTAAGTATCTTAGATAGGAAGTCAATCAATTCAGATTTTTTAAAATTAAGAAATATGATTTTTTCTTGCTTTAGTGTAATAGATGAAACATCTTCTGACTTAAGCCCATTTTTCTTAGACAAAAAAGATAAAAAAACAAAAAAAGAAAAAGCTATTGATTTTATTAATTCAACTTCTGATAGTTTTAATTTAACCATACCTGAATTAAAAAGCTTTTCACATACTCCGTACATTATAAAAGAACATCACTTTAATGAAGATCTGTTTCAATTTTCTAATATTTTATTTTTAGTTAAAAGAGACATAAGGGACAGTATTGCCTCAAGAAGAAGAAGAGGCAAAAAACTATATTCTAAAGGTCTTAGAAATATAGGGTTACACGATTATGATGAAAATTCATTTATTGGGTTTAAGAAATACTGTAATTACTTAGAAGAAGACTGTATAGAAAAGTGGCAAAAAAAGAAATCAAACAAAGTACATCTAATCAAATACGAAGAATCAATATTTAAAAAAAGAGAAACAGTAGAATACATGTACTCAACTATTCAAAAAGAATTAGAATCTTTTTACGGAAAAAAAGAAATTAAAAATATCTTTGAAAATGGTTATAATAATAAAATATTAGAAATATTAAAGCTAACTAACTATAAGAATATGAAAGAGTCCCCATGTGGTGAGTCTAGAAAAACATTTTTTTCAAATGACAAAATAACAAATGACGGAAAAATACTTGACTTTAAAGCACAGTTAAGCGATAAAGAAATTAAATTCATAGAAGAAAATCATAAGAAATCTTTATATATTCTTTAATAAAAGGAAGAAAATGCGACTTGCATGGCAACAAATACCTTCGCCAATAATATCAGAACTTCTTTGCCAAAATTGTCTAGACGGCGTGGTTATTGATACTGAACACGGCGCTTATAGTACAGAGACACTCTTTTCTTGCATACAGATAATAACACTTTGTAATAAAAAGTGTTTTGTAAGACTAACAGAAACTAACAAAACAATGATAAGAGTCTGCTTAGATGCAGGAGTGTCAGGTTTAATATTTTCAACTGTCGAAAGTGATACACAATCAAAAGAAATAAAAGAAATATGCAATTATCCTAGTTTTGGTGGCTCAAGAGGGCTAGGGCTGGTTAGAGAAAATCTTTGGGGGAGTAAAAATCTTGCAACCACTAAACCTATCTTAATCGCACAAATAGAAACTTTAAAAGGCGTAGAAAATGTTAAAGAAATATCATCTAATAGTTTCGATTATTACATGATAGGACCTTACGACTTGTCAGCTAGTCTTGGACAACCAGGTATTTTTGACAGCAAATTATTTTTAGATTCTCTTGAAAAAGTAAAAAATCAAGTATCTGAAAGTAAGATGGCTGTTCACATACCATCTCGTGTAAAAGAAGAATTGAAAAAATATAAAAATTACGGTATTATAGCGCTAGGAATGGATACAACATTTTTAATTGAAAAATACCAGGAAGTAGAAGAATATGCTTAATTTTGAAAATTTAGATGAAAAATTTGTAAGAATTGTAAACTCTTCCAAGTGGAAAGATTTACAAAACAAGTTTAATATTGCAAACGATGTTTATGTGTTAGGTCACGGAGGTAACTTAGCAGTAGCAGATCACGCTGCTGTTGATATTACACGCCTTTCTAACGGGACTAAAAATGCAATGTGCCCAGGTTCTGGCGTTGTTGCTACATCACTAATAAATGATGCAGGTTTTGATCAGTGGATGGTCGCATGGTTATCTCAGCGATGTTGTACAAAAACCAAGTCACAACAGAAAAAGTCACTTGTCTTAGGCGTTTCTTCATCAGGTACAAGTACAGATGTAATAAAAGCACTGCAGTGGGCAAACGATCAAGGTATGCAGGTCGCAATGATTACTAGTCGACCATTAAGCGTAGAAATACCAAACTTAACGACAATTGAACTTGGCGCAGAGTATTATCACACAGCAGAAGTTTTAACTCTTTTATTGACGTATGAACTTACACACGGATCTGGGAATGTCTGCCCACCTATAGGTAAAAATACACCAGAAGAACTACAGAAGCTCAACTGGAAAGGCGGAAGAATTAGAAAACACAGTTACCCTGATGAGGAAATTAATATTGGAGTAGACTTTGATGGAGTTATTCACAAATGCTCAAAAGGCTATTATGATGGATCAATTTATGATGAACCTATCCAAGGGTCTTTTGAAGCACTTAAGAAGCTGTCAGAAAAATATACAGTTATCGTATACACGTGCAAGGCAAAGCCTGATAGAGGTCTAGTAAACGGAAAGACTGGGACTGAACTAGTTTGGCAGTGGTTAAAGAATCATAATATGGCACAGTTTGTTTCAAAAGTTACTTCTGAAAAACCTAGAGCAGTTGCATATATTGATGATAAATCCATTAGGTTTAAAGACTGGAGTAGCTGTTTAAAAGAGATAAATAACCTATGAAGAAAATGAAAGTCTATATAATGACTTACAAGCGCACAAATGTATTAAATGACACAATAGCAAAACTATTCAAGTCAGACTTTTCAAAAATAAAAAACACCGAAGTCAACGTAATAAACAACCATTCAGAGTTCTATCTGCTTCCAGAGTTTAAAGACAAAGTAAATGTTCTGCACAACGTACTAAGACCCGACTGGTCTAATGGAAACATATCAGAAAACTACAATCAAGCTTTTATAAATGGAATTATTGACTTAAAAAATCCAGACACAGAAATTTTAGTAACACTTCAAAATGACGCTGTTGTTGATCCTAATTGGTGCTCAAATTTAGATTTCCTTTTTAACAAAAAAGGATATGACTTTGTCACAGGTCTATGCGGAGACACTATTGTTGCTTACAAACCGTCTGCTGTTAATAAAATTGGTATGTGGGATGAAAATTTACCTGCTCAATACAAAGAAACAGACTACTTTTTAAGAGCCTTAATACACAACAAGGAAACGTCTAGTATAAATGACATTGTACATGGTATAAAATTAAATCACGAACCAGAGTATCCAATAGAGTCTTTCGATGATAGAAATTTTGTCACTGTAGAGCATCAAGGTAAAGAAGTTATTAAAAGAAAACCAGACGACGATGAACAACAGGAAATATGGAAGAACAGTAGGGGTGGACTGTATAAACTGACTGCCTGGAATTATTTTTACAATAAGTGGGAAAACACCTGGCGACATGGCAACCCTGTACACAATAGTGAAAAACAAGGGTGGATAAAAAACTGGTCAAAAGAAATAGTTGATTCGCCGCCAGACATTAGAAAGTCAAAAGTAAAAACATTTATTAAGTACATTTACTTTGAAAAAGGAATTGATGACCTTTACTCAAAAAATTACTTTGAATATAGTAGACCTCAAGGTCACTAAACGGGTTAATATTTTGTTTTCAAAGAACCTTAGCGGTCATTCCGGGTGTGACGTCTCTTTGTTTACAAAGGAATGTGGGGAAAGTTTTGTTAGAAAAACTTCTGCATCAATTCAGTACAACAGTAGACTAAAAAATCAATGCAAAAAACAAAAAACTTTTATTAGTAATGAAATACTAGTACCAACAGTAATAAAAGAAGGTATTACAAAAGAAGGTTTGTTTTATTTTGACATGGAATTCATACGAGGCTCATCACTTCAAGAATGTTTTCTTAAGAATAGACTAGACAATCTAATAGATCCTATTAGGAAAATAGAAAGATTTTTATTTGAAAAAAAGTCCAATAGGAAAGACATATCTTTTGAAATAAAAGAAAAGTGTTCCATTCTATCTCTAACAATAGACAAAAAATATAAAAAGTATTTTGACTATATTGAATCAATTAACTGGAAAGATACAACTGTAGATAAGTTTTGTCACGGTGATTTAACTTTTGAAAATATAATTGTTTCTGAAAACAAAGTATACTTTATTGACTTTCTTGATTCTTTTGTTAATACTTCTCTGCTAGATTGTGCTAAAATACAACAAGACTTGTTATACTTTTGGTCATGGCGAAACTATAACAGAAAGCCTATTATCAAGAACTTGTTTTTTTTAGACAGACTAGGTTTATTTTCTGGTTTTGAGAAAAATACTAAAAAAATTAACGGACTAATGATCTTAAATATGCTTAGAATAATTCCATACACAGAAAAAGAATCATTAAAAAATTACATTGATAACTGTCTTGAGCTTGCAGTCAGGAGAAAGATTCATGAGTAAAAAAAATAATTCAACTTTAATTGTGCCAGCCGCTGGAGGCTCTTCAAGGTATCCTAACATGAGACCGAAGTGGCTGCTTACACACCCAGACGGTACATTGATGATAGAAAAAGTTTTAAATAATTTTGACTTTCATGAATACAAAAAGACTTTTGTTGTCTTGCTACGTGATCATTGCCAAAAATTTAATGCTGATACTATACTAACTCAAATTTTTGGAAACAGTGTAGACTTGATTATTTTAGAAAATAAAACTTCATGCTGCCCAGAAACAATTTTAAAAGCAATTGAAATAAAAAAAATCGAAGGAAGAATTGTTATTAAAGACACAGACTGTCTAGTAAAGCTAGATAAAAATGTAGAATTAAATAACAACTTTATTGCAGGTATGCATGTTAATGAAAATACAAAAATTAGCAATTTACAAAACAAGAGTTTTGTTGTTAAAAACAAAGAAGATATTATAATCGATATAATTGAAAAATCCATAGTGTCAGATGTAATATGCTTAGGTGTTTATAGTTTAGAATCAAAAGACTTTATTAGCGCGTATAGCAAATTAAAAAATACAGACATAATGTTTGACATGGGTGAAATATACATGAGTCATATAGTTGCTGATCTTATTACAAATGAACAAAAGCTTTTTTATGTAAATTATGCAATAGAATACTTAGACTGGGGAACAATAGAAGAATGGAACGCTGAAAGAGAAAAATTTAAAACATATATTTTTGATATTGATGGTGTAGTTTTAGAAAATTACGGAAAATACGGTGTAAAGAACTGGAATAATACTTTTGCTCCAATTGAAGAAAATGTCCAAGCCATAAAAGATTTGTCAGACTCCGGAAGTGAAATAATCTTTATGACTGCTAGACCTGAAAAATATTTAGAAAAATTTAAAAAATTCTTAAAGGAAAGAGAAATACATTACAAAACAATAATTTCTGGATGCAATCACAGTCAAAGAATAATTGTGAATGATTTTGCAAATTCAAATCCTTACCCCTCGTGCAAAAGTATTTCAATAAATAGAAACGGAAACCTTAAACAATATATAAAGTAGACAATACTTAGTGATTAAAAACATTTTAAAACAATAGAAGATAAAATCAAGTGAATAAAACTTACGTAAAAAAACAAGACATATGCAATTTGAGTAGAATACCAATTTCTATTGATGACAATCCTGTTTTTTTAACTGCTTCCGAAATTTTAAAAAATAAAAATCTTAAATACGAAAATTCAACACTTTTTAATCACTATTCTACTTTTTCAAAAAAAATTCTAACACTGTCAGACTTTTACTCTTTAGACGACCATCCCGTCCTTAAAAATTATACATATAAAAATTACTTTTTTCCTTGGTACCACAACAGAATTGTAACTGAGTTTTTAGATACAGCATTTATCAAAGAAAGAAATTTAGGATTTGGATCGATACAGTTTAAAAAAATAAAAAAATTAATTAAAAGTATTAAAAAGAACGGTTACAATCCTGAAGCTTTTAAAGATAGAAAATTAGGTTACATGACAGGGTACTGGATTTCTGAAGAAGAAGAAAAGAAATTTTTTATTGTATCTGGAAATCACAGGATATCAATTTTGTGTGCTTTGTTTCCTGGCGGTGAATTTCCTGTTATTTACGAACAGAAAAGATTTATGAAAAATCGTGACTTAAAATATTCTTGCTTTAAAGATGAAAATTTACATCCCGAAATATTTTATTTAAAAGATGCCAAAAATTGGCCTTTAGTAAAAAATAAAACAATAGATTATTCAACAGCAATAAAAATAATTAGACTTTTTACAAGGGGTAGATCATGAAAATAGAAGATATAAAAAAAGAGATAGAAGCATTAAAAGAGCCTGGAAATGAAGAATGGAATCACCAGTATAGTTTTCCTAATAATATAAAAACAAGAGATCGTGACATTAATAGTCCTGGATACAATGTCAACAAATGGAAAAGGTTAGAAGTAATACTAAATACGCTAGAAGTAAAAAATAAATCTTTTATAGATATTGGATGTAGCGATGGTTATTACTCAATACAAATTGCTAAGATGGGGGCCGAATCAGTTCTTGGAACTGACTTGGACCCGCTAAGAATTAAAAGAGCAAACTTTTCTAAAAATGTCTTAAAAACTAAAAATGTAGAGTTTAAAGTTTTAGATTTGTATAAAATACAAAAAGCAAAACTATTTGATTATTCAATAGGTTTGGGGCTACTACACAGAATTCCTGACATGGAACAGTGTATTGAAAGAATGTGTAGTATATCTAAGTGTGTTATTGTTGAGTTTAAAACACTCAGAGGTAGTGGTAATGATTTTAAAGATCACCACGCTTCTTCAAAATCAAATAAGTTTAATAAGCTTTACAAGACCCCTACAGTAGAATATGTTAAGAAAGTATTTAGAAGGTTTAGTTTTGATGACTTTGAAGTTTATGAAGATAAAAATAGCCATTTAAATTACCCTAGAACAATAATTGTAGCAAAAAGAGATTCAAGTGAATAAAGTTTTTAAAGATTACAAAGACAAACATCAAGGTAAGCGGGTGTTCTTAGTAGCAAACGGTCCTAGTCTTGCAAATACTAATCTAGACTTAATTAAAGATGAGTATTCTTTTGCAATGAATAGAATATCCTTGAAATACAAAGATACACATTGGAGACCTACTTATTATTTGTTTTCATCAACAAATGTAAGGCCTCAGAAACCATGGCACAAAGAGTGGAGAAGATCTGTCAAAGAATCAGTATTGGAAGAAAAAACAACTTGCTTTATAGCGAGCCAGTTTAAACAAGATATAGACCCATACGGAATATTTGGAAAAATAAAGTGGTTTTCTTCTATGTCTGAAAAAAAACCTAATAACATAGGTGACATAGATCCTTCTTGTTTTTCAACAAACGTTGTTGAAAGAATAGATAAGACTGGCACAACTATGAATTTAGCATTGCAATTAGTTTATCACATGGGATTTAGTGAAGTAATTTTTCTAGGTGCTGACCTGGGATGGACAAAAGATAACGGAACAAAATCAGACCCTAATCATTTTGATAAAAGTTATGTAGCAGAAATTTTGCGACCAGAAAAAGCAAATAATCAAATGCGAAATGTCCACTCTCTTTCACTAAAGAAATTTCAAGAAGCAGAAAAGAAAGTAAAGTTTTATAATGCTTCGCTAAAAACAGTTTTAGATATTTACCCTATTATTGATTTTGAAGAATACATTTTAAACAATAGTATTGTTAAAAAAGATGATGAAATAAATTTAGCAAAATCTTTTTGGAATAAGCCTCCGCAATACAAGATTTAAGAATAGGAGAAGAAATGAAAATAGGAATAATTGGTCAAGGTTTTGTAGGAACAGCAGTAAGAGAGGGTTTAAAAAGCTTCTATTCTATTTCTGTGTATGACCTTAAAGAAGAATTGTGCCCGAAAGAGATGTTTTCAACACCATTAGACATAGTTCAAAGATGCGAAATAATATTTCAGTGCTTGCCAACTCCAATGAAAAAGTCAGGCGAGTGCGACTTAAGTATTGTAAGAAATTCTCTCGAAACGCTAAACGTAATATCAACTGCAGGCAACAAAAACCCTATTGTTGTTATTAAGTCAACAGTACCTCCTGGGTCGTGTGAAAAGCTTAATCAAGAATTTGAAAGCCTCAACATTATTTTTAGTCCTGAGTTTCTGACAGAAGCTAATTCGATAGAAGACTTTAAAAATCAAACACGCATCATTCTTGGCGGCCCAAGACCCTATACTACCAAAGTTAAATCAATGTTTAGAAAGCCATTTCCACAAATACCGATCGTTAAAACGGGTTACAAAACTGCTGAAATGGTAAAGTATTTTATTAACAACTTCCTATCTACAAAAGTAATATTTGCAAACGAAATGTATCGGATATGTAACTTACTAGATATTGATTATGATAAAGTAACTGAGTATGCTCTGTTTGATGAGAGAATTGGTAGAAGTCACCTTGCTGTTCCCGGGCCTGATGGTGATTTTGGATATGGCGGTCACTGCTTTCCAAAAGATATAGATGCAATGATATATCTAGCCAGGTCCATGTGCGGATCAGCACCCTTGCTTGAGCAAGTAAAGCGCAGCAATAATTGTATTAGAAAAAATAGAGACTGGGAAAGCATGAAAGGCAGGGCAGTAAGCGATGAAGACTAGTCTCGTTACCGGCGGTTCCGGGTTTATAGGTTCACATATTGTAGATGAACTAGTAAAAAGAAATCACAGTGTAATTGTAATTGATGATTTATCTGCAAAAGAAAACGAAGAATTTTATTTTAATGATAAGGCACAGTACTACAAGTGGGATATATCCAAAGACTACTGTTGTGAAAGCCTTTTTAAAGGTGTTGAGAATGTTTTTCACTTGGCAGCCAGAAGCAGAATACAGCCTACTATTGACTCACCAGGGCAATGCTTTGAAGTAAACGCAGTAGGCACACAGAGGGTCCTAGAATGGTCCAGGTTGAACGGTGTTAAGAACTTTGTATATTCCAGTACGTCTTCACTCTATGGTCACCAGAATCAAATTCCGTTCAATCCTAACATGCCAGCTGACTGCCTTAACCCATACTCTATGTCTAAGTGGATGGGTGAACAAATCTGCAAACTGTATAGTCAGTTATATGATTTTAACTCAACAACACTTAGGTATTTTAACGTATACGGACCCCGTGAACCTATCAAAGGCCAGTATGCGCCTGTTGTTGGGCTATTTAAGAGGCAGAGTGCAGAAGGCATGCCAATGACAATTGTTGGTGATGGAGAACAAAGAAGAGACTTTACACATGTATCAGACATTGTTGAAGCAAATATGAAGGCAATTACTGCAGATCCACTTAATACACATGGGCACAAGATATACAATGTTGGGACAGGTAAAAATTACTCTATCAAAGAAGTCGCAAATATGATTGGTGGCCCAATTAGAAAAATAGATGACCGCCCGGCCGAAGTAAATCAAACTTTAGCTGACATAACAGAAACTATACAGGATTTAGGTTGGACACCAAGATTTAATCTAGAAGACATGATAAATTCCTATTAATGTAAAAATGTAAAAAATATTATATGATTTATGTGCAGGAGTTTTTATGAGTAATTTTCCAACAGCCAAACCGCACGTATCATTTTCAGAAGTCAAGCACTGGAAAGAATGTCCTTATAGACACAAGTTGATTTATATCGACAAAATAGATATGCACAAACCATCACCGTACTTGGACTTCGGAACAGCTGTTCACGAAGGCTGTGAAAACTTACTTGAAGGAAACAGTGTAGATAAAAACAAGTTACTATCTGACATTAGAACAGCTTGGAAAAAATATGATTTTGATAACCCTGAATGGGTAGCAAGTCAACCTGACTGGTATAAAAAGCAGTATGCACCGCTAGAAGAGTGGTGTAAATGGGCTGAAAATATGTGGGATGAAGTTGTTCCTTTCTTAGATGAAGAGTTTCCAGGGTGGTCAGTTCATGAAGCAGAAGAAGAGCTGTACGAACCAATTCAGAATAAAGATCTTTCTTTCAAGGGTTTTATTGACGGTGTGATCAAAGTACCTAAAAAGAGAGGCAAAGGCTACGAATACTGGATAATTGACTGGAAGACTGCAGGCAAAGGAGGCTGGAACCCTTACAAAAAGCGTGACTTTTTAATGCAGCTTCAGCTTGTTTTATATAAGTTTTACTGGGCTGAAAAACACTCTATCCCGCACAATGAAATAAAATGTGCCTTTGTAACCCTAGGTAGAGGAGCAAAAAAAGGAAAAGTTTGTCAACTTGTAAAAGTGTCAGCTGGCCCTAAGACACTCGCCAAGGGCGTCAAAATACTTAATAGTATGATTTCAAGTGTTAGAAAAAAGATGTTTTTAAAAAATAGAAACTCTTGCAAATATTGTCCTTATTTTGAAACAGAACATTGCAGATGATTTAACCTAAAATTATTTTTGTGTTATAATAATTTTTGAGGTATTCATGAATAAGAAAAAGTTTAAAGTTCTTGTTCTTTCTGATCACGCATTATCAACTAGTGGTGTTGGAACGCAAACAAGACATTTAATTAATGGACTATTGAAGAAAGGCTGTTGGTCGTTTAGACAGTTTGGCGCAGCAATTAAGCACACTAATTACGACACAGTCGTTGTCAATGAAGATTTTATTATCAAACCTATTGACGGTTTTGGTAATCCAGACTTAATAAGGGTGACTTTAGCAACAGAGAAACCTGACTTAGTTTTTATCTTTACTGACCCTAGATTTTTTACTTGGCTTTTTGATATTGAAGATGAGATTCATCAAGTTTGTCCAATTGTATGGTGGCATGTTTGGGACAATTACCCGTATCCTAAGTTCAACAACCAATATTATGCAGCAACAGATACCATAAATTGCCATTCTCACATGACGTACACAATGATTAGTGAAGAAGGCACACACGCAGAAAAGACAAACTTTATTCCTCACGCAATACCTGGTGATATATTTCATCCTATTTCTAGTGAACTTCGAAAAGAAAATAAAGTTGCACTTTTTGGTGAGTCTAAAAAAGACGCGTTTGTAGGTATGTGGGTAAATAGAAATGCTAAAAGAAAAAGACCCAATGACATACTTTTAACATGGAGTATATTTCTTAAAAATCTTGAGAAAGAAAAAGGTCACAGAAATGCAATTTTAATAATGCATACAGAGCCTACAGACTCAGAAGGACCTAATCTATTTGAGACATCAAAAGAACTAGGGTTAGAAGACACTGTATTCTTTTCAAGGGAAAGAATTGACTTTGATAAGATGAATATTCTATACAATATAAGTGATTTTTGTATTACGATGTCCTACGCAGAAGGGTTTGGTCTGTCAACTTTAGAATCAATGATGACAGGTACACCTATAATTTCGCCTACAACAGGCGGTCTAACACGACAAGTTGTAGACTTCAGAGATCAAACAGAAAATGGTGTTGCTATGCCTGTAGAACTTAAGACTCTTGTGGGTAGTCAAGGAGTTCCTTACATATATGAAGATTATGTAAGTTGTGATACAGCTGCAGAAGCAATTATGAAGATAAATAACTTAAGCAAGTATGAAAAAGAACTACTAGATGAGAAAGTTTTAAATTATTCAAAAGAAGCATTTAATTATCAAACTACTGTAGACTTGTGGCATAAAAGCATGATAGACACTATTGAAAACTTTAAAAATTACAAAACATGGGAAAAATTCACTTTTTGAGGAATAAATGAAAAATATACTTTTAAGAGCACCTTTGCTTACAAATAGCGGCTATGGTGTACATTCTAGACAGCTTTTTGAGTGGTTAAGTGAAAAAAAAGATGTATCGCTGCATGTAGAGTGCTTAAAGTGGGGATTGACTTCTTGGGTCGTCAACGGAAGCACAGAAGGTGGCTTATTTAACAGAATAATGTCTTGTTCAGCAGAGTTAAGAAAAAAATATGACATAACCTACCAAGTTCAATTACCTGATGAGTGGGATGAAAGCTTAGGAAGCTTTAATGTAGGTGTAACTGCTCTCGTAGAAACTGATAAGTGCAATCCTGCCTGGCTAGAAAAAATCAATGCCATGGATCAAGTAATCGTACCTTCTAATTTTACTAAAAAGATAATAGAAGATACTTTTGGAAATAAATTAAATAAAAGTATATATGTTGTTCCTGAGTGGTATAACCAAAATATAAACTTACAAAAAAATCAACTTTCAAAACTTCGTGATGACAGATTTGAATTTGATACTAGTTTTAATTTATTGACTGTTGGTACTCTAACCTCTGGCGACACTAGTTGTGATAGAAAAAATCTAGTAAATACAATTGCATGGGCACTTGAAGCTTTTGATGGAAATCCTGACGTCGGAATAGTTGTCAAGACGTGCTTAGGTAAAAGCTCAATTAGTGACAGAGAAATGACATGTAATGTAATACAGCAGATAACAAACGCATTCAGAGCTTCTAGTTTTCCTAAAATTCATTTAATACATGGCAATATGTCTTCAGAAGAAGTAGCTGCACTATTTAGATCTAAAAACATACATGGCTACATAACTGCAACCAGGGGTGAAGGTTATGGTCTGCCGTTAGTAGACGCAGCTGCATCTGGAATACCAGTTGTTGCAACAAATTGGTCAGGCCACTTGGACTTTTTAAATGATAAATTTTTAAAAGTTGACTACTCTCTTGTAGAAATCCCAAGCGAAAGAATAGACGGAAGAATATTTACCAAAGATACAAGGTGGGCTGAACCTGACAAGAACAGCTTTATAGAGCAGGTCAAGTATCTTAAAGAAAATTATAAAAAATGTTTAGATACATCTGCAAGTCTAAGAAAAAATATTAAAAAGAAGCTTACCAAACAAAAAGTATGTAAAAACTATGAAAAATTATTTAAAGAGATTATTTAGATATGGTTATAGAGTATATACTTATATCTTGTGTTCTATTGCTTTTGATTCTGCTCACTTTTGTTTCTTACAAGCTTTTTAAATTTTCAATGATAATTATAGAATTTGAAGACAATATTGAAGAATGTCTAGATTTATTAGACAAAAAATATTCTTCAATATCTGAAGTTCTTGAAATTCCTGTTTTTTTTGATTCTATTGAAGTTAGAAAAGTAATAAATGATATAAATGCTTGCAAAGATTCCTTGGTTGTAGTAGCTAATAAACTTACAAAAAATACAAGGAGTGAAATTGAACTTAAAGAAAAAAATTAGAAGAAAAAGCAAGAAACCTTACTTTGGAAAACATGTTCATGAATCTGTTGTTGACTTTCAAGAAACTAAATGTCAAGAAGAGCGACACGAAATATATGAGGTTCATATAAGAAATGCTTTTGAGAAGCTGTCAGAAAACCTAATATATATTTATGGTTTTAGCAGAGATGCAGAGCATTTTAAAATACTTAAATCAGACTGCGTTTCATTTTTGTATGAAACGCTTGAAAAGTTTGATGCAAGTAAAGGGAGTAAAGCATTTTCTTATTTTAATGTTTGTGCCAAAAATCACTTACTTGCAAAAGCTAAGAAAACTCAAAAAAGAAAAATAAGAAATATATCTTTGAGCGATATAACAACTATGAGTAGAGTTGAAAAAACTATGGTAGAAAGCCATAGTGTAATTCCGTCACCCGATGATCTATTCATTAGAACAGAAGACAAAGAAATTCTTAAAGAAATGCTTCAAAAAATAAGAGTCAAAGTATCAAATGAAAATGAAAAAGTCTGCATATCAGCAATCATTACTCTTTTTGACAATATTGAAGAACTAGAGTTTCTTAACAAGCGCGCAGTTTTTGTCTATCTAAGAGAAATATCTGGATTAAATCCAAAACAGTTAAGTGTAGCACTTTCAAGCATAAGAAAACACTACAGGGAGATAGTTAAATCGGACGACTTGTTTATGCTTTTTGGATCTTAAAATGAATAAAAAAACAACTGAGGATAAAATAAAAGACTTTTCAGACCTTCTTGACTCTTTAGAAAGTACAGAAGACAAAAAGAAGCTATTGTGGAAAGATGCCTATAAAAATGCATTAGATGATAGAGAAACTGCTTCAATACTAGTTGACGATCTTTTACTCAACATACAAGGTAATTTAAGTAACCATCAACAATTTGGCACGCTAATGACAAAATACCTTGAAAGAATGTCAAAGTCTAATGATCAAATTTTAAAGCTTGCTGAATTAATATCAAAAGAAGATACTGAAAATACAATATCAGCTGATGATATTTTTGAGGAAATTCAACAATGAGCATTAGAAGAAGACTTTTCAATAGAGGCGATGTGTCTGAAGATGACAAGCCTCAAGTAAGCGAAAGTCAAATCAAAGGAAACGTTTTTTTAAAAGCTGTTGTAAGAGAAGTAATATCTAATCCGATAGACTATTTTTCTAGAAATGTAATAGATGATGAGGGTAATGAAGTATCTGATGTAACAGTTGAAGATGTTGAAACAACAGCTGTAAGAGGCAATCAAAATATTTCTAAAAAGTTTGCAAATAGCGAGGCTGTTTCATTTGTTGTTCAAAATTCTATATCTGCTACGCTAGTAAAAGATTTTAAAAATACCGGATCTAATCCTTCTGCATATCTTTGTATGCCTTTTTTCCCTCAACATTTATCGCTACCTGTAAAACCAGGTGAATATGTATGGGTTTATAGAGCTGCTGATGGAGTATATTACTGGCTTTGTAGAATATCAACAGTTAGGCAGGTAGATGATGTAAATTTTACTCACTTACCTAGAAGTGGAGTTGTAGAAAAAAATCATAAAAAAACACAAGACCAAAGCTTATTTTACAACTTTTCTCCTGTTCATGGGTTTGCAGGCGCACCTGGAAAGCTATTTGACAATATAGCTAAAAATTCTATTGCGTATAGGGAAGAATTCACAGGCGAAGTTGTACCAAGAATGGTAAAAGACTGTAGTGACTTACTTATCCAGGGTTCTAATAACGCTCATATTCTTTTAGGCAAAGAAAAATTTGAGGATGCATCTACTACAGTAGCGCCTGAAGAAATGACGCCTCACGAAAATAGTGATGTAAACGAAAATAGAAAGCCTCTTTCTCCTGCCATTGATATATGTGTACTAAGAAAAGCAAGAGAACTTTTTGATTTAAAAAATAACATAGCCTCAGACAAAAGCAGTGTTATAGCTGAAACCTTTGAAGGTGAAGCTCATTCAGGTGAAGGTTCAGGGCTGTCTGCTGCAGCCGGCAGAGGTACAAAAGAAAGGGCAGGTTTAAGGTATTTTGAATTAGAAAAAGCAAGAGAGTCCTTAGAAGCCACAGTTGCTAAAGAAATATTTACTCAAGAATTTATTGACTCTGACATTTATAATTGCATTGCTAGAATTTATATGACCAATGCAAGTACAATCGATGATCTTCTTTTTATTCCTGACATTGAAGGCGAAAATTCCTCATCACCCCAGGATGTTTTAGGATTAGGAAACTACGGAGCGATGGTTGCGCTAGGTGCGAATACACGCATAGTCGGGACTGAGACAGTTAAGATACAGAATATTGTAGGTTCTAGTGGTATACAATTTACACCCGCAGGAGACGTTATTATACACGGCAACAGAGCAGGTGGTGCAAAAATTGTTCTAGAGGCAGAAGGAGATATTAGAATTGTGCCCGGCGACGCAGGCATAGTAAAGATTGGCGCATCAGAAACAAATGAAGATTTTATGTTTGTTCCTGTTGGTGCAAGCCTAGACTTTACAACACCAAGTACTGACTCGGGATACGTTGGAAATACTGAGCAAATTATGACAACAGCAGGAGGACTATTAGCAGCCCCAGATCCCTTGGGACCTCATGGTACGCCAGTTTATTCAACAAAAGTAAAATTATATTGAGGATTATATGGGAACTCTTTTAAACTTTCTACCGGATGATGATGCTGAATTAGAAGCAAGTTTTAAGCTTAGCACACAAGATACCTTAGAAAACGGAATACCTGAGATTGTTGGTATCCCTATAGGTCCGGAACTGCCTATGACGGAGTATGCAGGAGCCCAGGCCAGTGCTATTAAAGATGCAGAAGATATGGGCATTTTTTCAAAAGCATACGCACAGACAATAAAAGCAATAGACAAGGCACTACCACCGGGAATACTTTCTCCTCCTATTTTTGACCCTACTTTTGTTATAGATATTGATCCATTTTTTGAATTTTTAATATCAGTAGGCATAGAAAATCCACTAGAGTGGTTTACAGAAAACTATCCACAAGTTTTAGAAATTGACCCGATAGCAATAACTGATATGGCACAGTGCAAAAATCAAAAGTTTGCTGAAGAAATGAATAAAATAGATTCTTCAATTAACGTCGACGAAGCTAAAGAAGCTGCAGAAAAAATTTGTGGCTTTACCATGCCTAGTTTTGCACTACCTGTCTTTGACTTTGAAATGCCTGATTTTGGGCTACCTGATCTTTTACCCATAGAACTGTTTGCCTTTCCTAATTTTCAAATACCGCAAATTAATTGGGCAATAAACTTTACTCTTTTAGAGCTTATTGAAATAATCAAAGCTTTATTGACTAAGATAGGAGACTTAATTTTAGCAATTATTCAAGGGGTAGTAGCGCTTATAAAGTTTATTGTTGAGTTTATTATTCAATCTTTGTTTGCATTAATATTGCCACTGTTAGGCCCACTAGGTGAGGCAATACTCTTTATGGCAAATCTAGTAACTTTTCTGTTTAAAGTTATTGCTGCATTCATTGTTGCACTTGTCGGCCATATAATTGGTGACGGATTAGTAACAGTGTTAGTCGCTTCTATGCTCGGTTTAGCATAAGATGCGGTAAATTCGAATAATATTTTTTTTTAAAGCATAATTACTACCGGAGGTATAGTTTTGGCATCATTTAGTTTTAAAAGCTCCGGAACGAGAGTAGACGATAGCGTCAATAATAAAGACAAAGAGTTGTCCTTAAATAATCAAACGGTAGGAATTAAAACTCCTTTGACAAACTTTAGGGGCAACCAGATATTTGATATGCATAATGATTTTATAGATCAAATAAAGGATAATTTAAGAAACTTGCTACTTACAAACAGAGGCGAAAGATTAGGTCTTTATAACTTTGGAACAAACCTTTCGGAGCTTGTATTTGAGTATCAAAACAGAAAAGACTTTACTCAAGAAATAACTAAAAGAATTATAGAGAGTACAAAAATATACATACCCGCTATTGAAATTGACAATATTGAAGTAATAAAAACAGAAAAAAGTAATAAATTTGAACTTAACAAAAGAGGTCTTGCAGGAGTCAACTTAAGAGTAGATTTTAGCATTCCAGTTGCAAGAGTTACAAATCAAAGCATTGCTGTAGAATTAAATCCTGGAGGTTAAAAGTGGCAAGAAATATTAAAAAAGAAATCAATACACAAAAAGATGTTTCGTATACAAATAAAGACTTTGAAAGTCTTAGAACAGACCTCAAAAGATTTGCTACAACTCACTTTGGTGATTTAGTTAAAGATACTAGTGACGCTTCCCTAGCAGGTCTGCTTATTGACTTAGCAGCGTATGTAGGTGATGTCAATTCTTACTACATAGATCACCAATTTAATGAAAGCTCGCTTGAAACTGCTGTAGAACAAAAAAATCTAGAAAGAAAAATAAGAGAAGCTGGTGTAGAAATATCTGGAAAGTCTCCTGCAATAGGTTTTGTTGATATAACTGTAACAATACCTGCTTCACTATCTGGCGGCGAATATTCTCCAAATAAAGACTATCTTCCAAAAATAAAAAAAGAAACAATTTTTGGATCAAGCTCAGGTGTGGATTTTTATCTCCTAGAAGATGTTGATTTTGCAGAAGAAGACTCAGCAGGTAATCTTATTGCATCTTTTGAAATAAGCAGAGTTTCTAACGGAATTCCTCTAGAATTCTTGTTAAAAAAACAAGGAGTAGTTACTAGTTCAAAACTATCCCAAGAAACATTCAATATATCTTCAACGTTTCAACCTTTTAGATTAATAACAGTCAAGCAAAACAATGTAAATGAAATAGTAAGAGTTGTAGACTCTGACGGTGATGACTATTATGAGGTGGAATCACTTACGCAAAGTACTGTATTTAAAAGATCAGTAAACTCTAGAAAAGACAAAGAGTACGCGCCAGAAAGAATACAGCTTATTCATGCCCCAAAAAGATTTATAAAGATCAGGAATGGCTCAGGAAACGTATCCCTTCAGTTCGGCTCAGGAAACGAGCTAAATTTTGACGAAGACATCATACCAGACCCATCTGATCATGCTATTAAGCTTTTTGGAGATAGAAAAACATTAAACAAGATCACGATCGATCCAAATTCTTTCTTAGGTACACAAACTTTAGGAATTAGTCCTAGAGCTACAACACTGACCGTGACTGTACGATCAGGAGGAGGACTTAATCACAATGTGTCAGCTAGACAAATTACTTCTGTAAAGACACTAATTACTGACTTTGGGGTAAATACTCCTACATCTATTGCTTCAAAGATAAGAGCCTCTACTATTGTTATTAATCCTAGCCCTTGCTTGGGTGGAGAAGATGAACCTAGCCTAGAGTCACTAAGACAGATAGCATTATTAAATAGAAACTCACAAAACAGAATTGTAACAAGAGAAGATTTAATTGCTAGAGTCTACTCAATGCCTGCAAAATTTGGTAGAGTTTTTAGAGCTTCTGTTAGAGATAATCCTAATAATCCTCAAGCAGCACAACTCTACATAATGTCAAGGGACAGAAATAGTAAATTAATAATTTCTCCTGATACACTTAAAGAAAGTCTTTCTTCTTATTTATCACAGTTTAGATTAGTATCAGATGCAATTGACATACTAGACGCATCAATAGTAAATATAGGTCTTAACTTCACAGTAACTATTGATCCAGAAGCAATCGCCTCTGTTGTTATAGCAGCAATTAATTCAAAAATATCTAGCTATCTTTCAATTGGTAACTACCAGATAGATCAGCCAATAAAAATAGGAGAAATTGAAAACTTAATAATGAATACCCCAGATGTAGATGCAATAATGAGTCTGTCTTTTACAAACAAAACAGGAACAGAAGGCGGAAGAATATACTCTAATTACTTTTACGATCCTCAAAGACACATAGATAGAGGATACTTATTCCCACCAAGAGGCGGAATATTTGAAATGAAATACCCTAATTTTGATATAATAGGCAGGATTTCTTAATGTATAGAATTTTATCAGCTTCAAAAGACGGCTATATTACCAATAAGATTGTAAACAAATCATTCAGGGCAACAGACGCAAATGTAGGTCAAGCAGGTACACTTGATTTATTTAAACTTTACAACGAAAACACTTTGACAGGTAGTAAAAATCAAACAGAGCTTACACGACTCCTGCTTAAGTTTGACTTAAACAAAGTTTCTAAAATGCAATCTGAAGGTAAAATAGATATAAATAGCAATTCTTTTAAGTGTTTTTTAAAATTGCACGACGTATACGGCGGGCAAACAACACCAGAAAATTACGACGCAATATTGTTTCCTCTTTCTCAAAGTTTTGATGAGGGTGCAGGGTTTGATATTACAAGCTTTAGAGACTTAGGCGCAGCAAACTATGTAACAGCTTCATTTTTAGGTGGCACCGCAGTTCCATGGAACAGCGCTGGCGCGATGGCTTCTGGCTCGCTTGGTAGTGCTAACATAGACGTAATAGTTAGTGGAACTTTGTCAGGTCCCTCTGGTACAAGTTCATACTCGTTATCTCCTACGCAAAAGTTCATATCTGGCGAAGAAGATTTGTTAATTGACATAACAAGAATCGTATCTGGTACAGTTACAAATCAAATACCTGACCATGGTTTTCTTGTCGCATTCTCAGGTAGTTATGAAAAGAATAAAAAAAGCTACTTTGTTAAGCGCTTTGCTTCTAGAAACGCATCAAACACAGCAGTCAGACCAAAATTAATTATAAAATATGATGATAGCTTACACGACAGTCACGAAGACTTTACGTTTGATTTGACATCTTCACTTTACTTAAATAATTTTCAGCAAGGTATAGCAAAAAACATAGTATCGGGTTTAGGTGCAACTGAATTAGTTGGTGAAAATGCATTAATTCTTAAAATAGAGTCAGGAAGTTTTAAAAAGACATTTAATGTCTCGCAAGCGCAACGAGGTATAAACAGACTTAAAGGTGTATATTCTGCATCCTTTGCAATCAGTAGTTTTGAAACTGCACTAAGGAGTCATATACTGTCTTCTGGTAGTATTACTTTTAACGAGATATGGTCTTCTTCTAATGAATCAATAACATTTCTTTCATCTTCAATAGAAATAAAGAACAATCAAAGAACAGCTTTTGATAACTTTCATCAAAATTTATTAGTGACAGTAACAAACTTAAGGGATTCTTACAAGGTAGGCGACGTAATAAAAATAAGAGTTTTTTCAGAAGACAGAGACAGATCAATAGTATTTAAAAAACTACCTCGAGAAAAAAATAGTCAGATATATCATGAAATGTACTACAGGGTAAGAGACTTTCAAACTGATGATATTATAGTTGACTTTGACAAAACAGACAAATCAACTAGACTGTCAACGGATTCAAATGGAATGTATTTTGAATTTTATGTAGACTCACTACCTAGAGGTAGAACATATGTTTTTGACTTTCTTATTAGAAAAGCTGGGTTTGATACAATAATAACAGATGCAGCATCAAAGTTTAGAGTTGAATAATGTCGAAAAAAGCACTTTTAGATAGAAATATTCCGGGCAAAATTTTTAAGCCAAAATTTCGCCGCGGCGATCCATCTGTTTCTTACTTAAAAAAACCTGACAATATCGACTACACACTGTCAGACTTTTCTGACTCTAACATTGAAAGTTCTTCTTCTTTTAGATACGGCAATCAAAAAGAACTAGTTTCTACACAGCAAGTAAGAACAGATTATTCAAATTTTGTAAATCATACATTCTTTCACTCTGCAGTTGCAAATGTCAACGAAGCTTTTGATAAAATTGTAAACTTTTACCCGATGAATGGGACAAATAAAGAAATTGAAAAATTTGAAGATGAATTAACAGGGTTTGAAAAATATGTACTTGATAGCTTTCCTAAGAATGTAGGGTATCTTGTATTTTCTGGTACCCAGAAAGGTGAATCATCATCAAACGGTACAAGTATATCTGTAAATGATAGAGAAGGTTCAACTTACACCACTATATCAAATAACAAATCAGCAAAAGCTGTGCTTGATCCTAAGACTAATCCACTCACTATTAGTTTTTTTTGTAAAGCACCTAAAAAACAAAATGACAACCAGATACTTTTTCAAAAAAAATCAAGCCTAGCAAATAATTTTACAATAGCATTGTCTTCATCTGCTTCTACTACAAAAACTAATGTTGTTTTTGGAATAACATCAGGTTCGCTTTATTCTTACGTGACCGGGTCGCTTAATAAAGGAAGTTTTTCAAATATTTCAGCAATTTATGACCCACAAGGAGATGAAAAAACTAAGCTAATCATAGATGATACTGTGTATTCTTCAAGCATGAGTACAGTTTTTAATTCTTTAGACTTCTCATCAGAAAATCTAACCATTGGGACAGGCACTCAAGCAAGATTAAATAATTTAATATTTGATCAACAAGAGACTTTCTCTGGATCAATAGACGAAATAAGATACTTTCATGATGCAAAAAATCTTACCCAGATTAAAAAAACAAAATACAAATCAGTCCAAGCATCAGACTCGCTTAAACTCTATTTTAAATTTAACGAGCCCAGCGGTAGTTATTCTGCTAAAAAAGTTGTATTAGATAGTTCAACAAGCAATTTACATTCCACAATTACAAATTATTTAGAAAATTATACAAGAGTAACTGGTTCTGATAACCCAGTACTGAATGAACTTTCTGAGCGAAATCCAGTTCTTTTTCCTGACTATGTTCGAGTTTCTACACTTAATAAAAATCTTTTAACGTCAGGTTCGCTCTATGATGATGCAAATCCTAATCTAATTACAAAGTTAGTGCCTCCTCATTACTTTTTAGAAGCAAATAATTTTGAAGACTTTAAAGATATATTGGGTAATTTAGGAAAATCATTTGAATCCGGATCAGATAATTTTCCTGGAAAAGAAATTAGTGAAATACAAAGTGCAGCTTTGTTAGTTAAGTTTTTATTGACCTGGGCCAAATTTTTTGATGAAATAAAAATATTGTCAGATGCGATAACAAGCGTTCAGCACACACATTATGATGATTTTGAAACAACACCTGACGTATTCTTAAAAAGAAAAGCACAAGAACTTAACCTGACATTACCTAACATGTTTGGGTCTGCTGAATTATCTCAAATTATTTCTGGTATAAATTTGACTGAAAATTATTCAAATGCAGCACTTACACTGAACCAGATACAGAATTCAATTTGGCGAAGAATACTTTCTGATTCTGTTAATATGAAAATGACAAAAGGTACAATAGACTCTTTAAAGTCAGTCTTTAGATCAGCAGGGATAGAACCTGATAATATTTTAACATTTAGAGAGTATGGTGGTGCTCAACTTAAGTCACTAGAAGGATCAAGAGTTCATAAAGTAGATGTCTTAGGCATGCTAAACTTTTCAGGTTCGTTAAATCAAACAATTACAACAGTTGATAACGCTGGTTATAGTACAAATAAAATACCTAAGATGAAGTCTGGTTTTCTTTCTGGCTCTAGAATTCAAGCAGGTGTTCCAGAAATCAGCGGTCAATTTGTTCAAAAAACGCCTACAAAAATTCATGGAATAAGCAATAACTTAAATGACGGCCTCCTAACAAGCGGTTCTTTTACTTACGAAGGCTTATACAGATACACAAAGCCTACAAGCGAACCCCAAAGCTTAATTAGGATTCACACAACCGGTTCAACAGCGCCTTCAAACAAAGAGAGTATAATTGCAAATCTAGTAACAACAGATAAGAATAAAATAGAATTATTTATCAAAGATTCACCTACAGGATCAAAAGTAAAAAGATTATTTTTAACAGGTGTTAACATATTTGACGAAGAACCATGGCACATATCTTTTGGTAGAAAAGCGCCTCACGACATAGGAAAGACAAGCAGGTCTGATTATTTTTTAAGAGCTGCAAAGCAAGAAAATGGAGAAATACTGGCACAATATCATACTTCTTCAAATTACGCTGATATTGGTGACAGTATTTTTGTAAGTTCATCATTTGAACATAACGCATCTGGTTCTTTTTTAGTAGTGGGAAGTCAAAATTTTCAAAATGGAAGCGCTGGAAAATTTTTAAATGATAGTACAGGCGGCGTAGATACACTCGCACACAGCTCAAGCTTTTCAGGTCTTATTACAAATAGCTTGTTTTGGTCAAAATTTATTACAAAGAAAGAATGGATTGAACATGTTAGAAACCATGCGTCTGTTGGTGTAATAGATCCTAAAATAAATTATAACTTTGAAGTAAATGCATCTGGATCTTTCGAAAGATTAATCATTCAGACAAGCGGTAAGCAAGCCACAACTGCTTCTAACAGCGCAGGTAATGTTAGATTGTTTGATTTTAGTCAAAATAATCTTCATTTCGAAGGCAGTAATTTTGAAAATTCAAAAGCAGTAGTTAAACCTACAAGAGTTGAATTTGAAATGCTATCTTCTCTATTCGATACAAACATAGCAAAAACAAAAGTAAGAGTTAGAAGTTTTCAAGATGCCGAAATGGTAGAAAATTCTAATTTTTCACAAATAGCTCCTGTCTACGAGACAATTCCTAGTGAAGAAGTTGTTGACGACAATAGATTTTCAATAGATATGAGCGTTTTTGGAGGTCTTAATGAAAACATACTCACAACTTTTGCAAACTTTTCTGCAATTGATGATGCTCTTGGCCGGCCAAATGCAATGTTTTCTGATCGATATGTTGACTTAGAAGATTTAAGAAAAATTTATTTTAACAACGTATTAGAAAAGATTGACTTAGGAAAATTTAGATCAATATTTAAGTGGATTGACAATTCTTTTACCGATCTTGTGTTTTCGATGATACCTAGATCAACTAATTTTATGGGAATAAATTTTATTTATGAGTCCCATGTACTTGAAAGAAATAAAATGAAGTACTTATATGACGAAATATACTTAAAGTCACTTCCAAGAGATCCAAGTAGAGGCAACTTGCTTTTAAGCCAGTTTGTCGGAAAACTTAAAAAACACTAAGGTAAAAAATGGCAGCAAGCAATACAAATCAAAACGCAGACCAACTAGTAGAATCGATTTTTACTGATTCACCAGGAGGATCATATCAGGTTGCATCTGTAAAATATAACTCAAGTACATCCACGCCTCTTTCTGGTTCTTATAATACACCAGCAGCTTCAAGAATAGGAGAAACTTCAAATAGAAAAGTTCAAATTAAAAAAACAGTAGAAGCGTCTGATGTTGGAACTGCTATATTAGATGTTGTTACAATGTTAGGAGAAGGAGAAACAATATTAGATTTTGATGCAACTCGTCAAGGATTTGATGTTAAGAATATTACACAATTTTCGAGAATGAATCTTCCTTTATTGTCTATTAACAGAGAAAAAATGGCTTTAAAAAGTGGTCAAATAAATCACATCTCAAGCTTTAATCTTTTTGGAATGCCAAAGTTATTTAAAACGCTTGATGAAAAAAAGAAAACGCTAATACCTTTTGAAGACTTTCCCGGAAGATTAGACCCGGTAGCTTATGTAAATGCAGGCACTTATGTAATGCAGTACATGATTTTAACAGATCTGACAAGGAACATTGATAAATTTGTCAACCCAGATACACTAGATGGTGCAATTGAAGTTTTTGAAATAAGAGAAAGCTTTGCAAATACAAGCATATCTGATATAAAAATTAAAGGAATAAAAGGCAGTATGTCAAATGAAAATTTCTATGCTGTTGGACAAGGCGCTTCACCAATCGACAATAAGTTTGAAATTAATCAATTAAGCAATTCTGTTTTTGAAGATGCCCAAGATGTAATGTATTCAGAATCAACTTTCGGACCAAGAGAAGGTTATACAAATAAAGGTTCACTAGCGATGGAAAGTGCAGTACCTGATGAAAATAGAAGAATGGCACCTTTCACAGAAGATAAAAACAACAGAACAGTTAAATTTAAAGATCACTTAAGAAATTTTCTAGGTTCTTCTTTTTCAGGTACTTTAAAATCTGAAAGAATGGTTCCTGAAATGGGAACAAGATTTAGATCGTCAGGTCGAGGTTTTATTAATTCGCCTAATTATGTTATAATGCCCACGGGAAGCTTTATAAATCCTGGAACAGATTCTATAGCTTTTTCAGGTTTAAGAAGAGGGTAGTTGGGAAAAAAATGCCAAGAAAAATAAAACAAATTTCAACATATGATTTATCTAAACCACTAAAAGCAAATGAAGACACACAAAATGCTTCTGCTTATAATAAACAAGAAAATCTTTATGCATGGTATAGATTTGAAGACGACATATCATCTTCAGGTAATGTAGAAGATTCACAACTAAGATCTAATTTTAAATTGGTTCCTGCTTCAAGTCGTCCAACTTTTTCACTTGATTCACCTTCATCAATAGCCACAGTTAGCGGCTTTAGTAAAAGAAGCAGCGTTTTTAACACAGATGTTGTAAGGGTACAAGATAAAACTTTGTTTCCTTTGAGGACAGGAACAGCAGGGGCTGAAGCAGCATTTTCTCTTTCTATTTGGTTTAACCTTGACGAAATTGGTTCACGTTCTCAATATCTCGTGTCAAAATACGGTATCGTAGATGCAAAAAAAGCATATGCTTTAGAAATAACAACAGCTGGAGAAATAGCTTTTACAATTTACAATGGTGCTGCTTTTCGCCAAGTCAGAACTAACGATTCGATTGGGACAAATAGGTGGTATCATGTTGTTGTAACATTTTCTGGAACAGTAGCAACACAGCAGATACAGTTGTATGTAGACGGTGCAAGAGTGCCTTACTCAAAAACAACAGAATCTATCGGCGGAGGCGCTTTTACAGTTATTGCAGAAACAGATTCACTTTTTGCGATAGGCAATGACGAATCAGATCCAAACTCAGGTAACAATGTAGACACAAGAGGCAAAATTTCAGAAGTTGCTTTGTGGACTACTTTGCTAGATCAATCAGATATAAAAACACTTTATAACTTTAAAGACGCTATTTTGTATAGAACAGCTTCTGGTTTTGTTAATTTGCCACCAAGAGTTCTACTAAGACAGCGAGATAATGCAACCGGTTCATACCCGACAGTAATGAGAATGGGAGATAAAGGCAGAACAGGTGCATACAATAGAACCTTTGAAGACAACTATACGATCAATTTTGGTAAAAAAATTAAAGACGTTTTTGAGATTAAAAATAGAGTTGGAGGAGTACTTGGGTTTTCAAGAGACATAGACTCAAGTAAATGGACCCACTCAAAAGGCATGGAAATCAGGCAAGAGTTGGTTACCGGAGACACCGGCGCAACAATACGCAAAACCGCATTAGTATTTTCAGGAGGTGGTCTAGCTGGAAAACGTCGAATACAAACAAAAAATAAAATAAAAAACCCAAGAATTAAAATTGATCTAACAATAGGGCCTTATCAAGAAGATAGAACAGTATTAAAGTTTGGCTTAGGGCTGTCAGACGGAACAGCAACAGATGATTTAAAGATACAGGCAAGTACTAATGGAAGTGATTGGGTTGACATAAAAACAATACAAAATAATATATCAACATTGCTTCAATCTGCTTTTACTAGAGGTTTTAGGTCTGCTGATCTTGTCAAGCGAAGAAGCATCCAGGTAGACTTGTATCCAACTGATTTTCCTTTTGGAAATAATGCTTTCTATCTTAGAATAATACAAGAGTCAGTTTCTTCTAATGACGTTGTTGTGTGGGCAATGAGCAGTATTGAAATTGATTATCACGACGAAGAAAATATTTCATACCCTCTAATGGTTGACGTAGATTCTTTTGTAGGTAAAAAGATAGTTTCTTCATCAGTTACAGCACCACATCTCAACCCTACACTAAAAGGTCCAGGTAGATCAATATCAGGAATTAGTGATGTTCATTTATCTTTTACACCCGGTGAAAAATTACTACCTTTTATCGACAATAGTCACTTTTTTGATGATACAAGTATTTTCTTCAACCAAGGTACTTCACCAGATGTGATTCCAGGTTTTTCTTCTCCTGTTTCAAACAAAACAATTATTGAAGTGGATTTAAGCCCAAGTGAGCAAACAACATTCGGTCTTGATACAAGAGCAACACATGAAAGCACAGGTAACGGTTCCAACCGAGGCCCACGCCTAGAAACAGATGCAACCAAAAAACAGCAATTGATGGTTTACTGGAATAAAGATTTAAGGCGCTGGGAAAAAATAGCGCAAGGAGTTAGTGGAAATGTAGTTGCAAAGCAGGATGAAGGGTTTACACCTTTAAGAAACATGATTCACAGTGGTGCACTAGGATTTTCTGGTATCGGAATGTGCAGTACTGGGTCAGATGTAACTTTAGCAAATCAATTACCTGTTAATCAAGATGCACTCCTCTCATATGCAAGACCTACTTCTACATTTGGCTTTCCATTTGAAGGAAAATACGAAGCTACTGCAAGTCAGTTTATTAAAGCAAGAGATATCGGAATAACAAAACCTTTTCTGCTAGAAAAGTGTTCAATAAGTTTTGATTCAAAGTTTGAGTTTGCTTCAAATCAATTCGATTCAGGCTCACGAGCATATTCGATGGCAGCAGCCAACTATTCATCAGGAGCTCCGTCTTCAAGAACGCTTGCAGATAATCAAAAGGTCTATATACCTACATTTTTTATGTTGCGCCAGTCAAAAGAAACTTTAGATGTGGAATATGAATATGAAATTGAAGATAAAGGAGTTAGGTCTTCTCAAAAACGAATAGTTTCAATACCTGACAGTGCTGTTCACTTATCCACAGCTCCAGGGCCTGATGATATTGTATCTGTGGAAAAATCAAGGGAACTAATAACATACGGTCAAATGACTCTGTTTGTCAGCGGCGTTGCAAATACTGCAGGGTCAGGTGATGGTAGAGGCAGTATAAATGCACAAGTTGACATAGATACAATAATAAATAACGGTCTAGGTAGAGACACAATTGTTGATATACTTTCAGTAACAGGGCAGACAAACTTTAATATTGGCTCAAGTGGTCAATTAGCGGCAATTACGAGTTCTTTTAATATTAACTTTCCTTGTAGACTGTCTCCAAAAATTAATAACACATGCCCGACTATTCTTGTTATTTCAAACTCAGGAGGTACTGACACAGTGGGCGCGCTAATTCTTGGGAACACATTGGGTGGTCGAGGTTCCGGTGACATAGAATCATCTTCCAGGGCTATTGTTAATGGGTATGGATCTACTAAATTAGGTGAAAAATTTTTACATTTTGCACAAAGCGCATCAAAAACACCTTTTTCCTTAGTACCGCCTTCAGCAGAAACAATTGACTTACCTTCACCTTATATTATTTTACCTGATGATGAATTGGTAATGGGATGGCAATATCCAATGACAACAAGGATTGCAAATGCTGCGCCTGGAAAAAGCGATACATTCTTAAATACAATGTCACTTTATGGAAAGTCAAAACTGAAATTGATAGGCTCCTTAATAAAAAACAAAAAAGAATATCACGAAGGTCTAAATCAAAACATAAGCTCAAATGCTGTTCACGAAATTATAGGTGCAGAGACACCCATAGATCAGTTTAAGATTGAAAAGCAGTCTGAAAACATAGGCAGTTTTTATGATACCAGTGTAACTGTAACAAACAAATCACCCGTAGGCAGAATAGGATCAGAAACTGCTAGCAAGATATTAGTATTAGCCTCAGATGCAGGAAAAGCTTCAGGAAAAATTCGACTAAGTTCACCTTTTTTCATTTCCTCACCAGGCATACAGCAAGGGCTCGCAAATAACCAGATTATAGGGCTGACAGGTTCAGAAGGCGCAAAATATGCAGCCAAAGCAGGCTCTGCATTGAATGTCAGTTCTCCTAGTAACGGTGGAACATTTGAGTTATTTGGAAACGCAAATACTTATGCAGATGCGCTTTATACACTTATTTCACTGTCAGGACTTATTTTCTTAGATCCAGAAACCACAGATATTTTTACAACTTCAATAGAAACTGCTTACAACTCAGCCTCATCCTGGAGTGTTACACTAAACATTGCTCAAAAAGTAGGAGGCTTAGCCGGTAATCACCCTGTATCATTTGAATCCGACGGCGAGTCCAGACAACCTGCACGGCTTAGCGATTTTACTGGAGGTGCTGACGGTGAGCCTATAAGATCAAATTCTTTTTCAAGAAATGTCCAGCTAGAAGATGAAATAAGAATTTACACAGACAGCACAGGCTCTGCAGGCGCTTTTGACATACCTGGAGGCGTATCTAAGTTTGGAATAATGCAAACAACAAAAGGTATTACACCAAAATACTACTTTAATTCAAAAAACTTTGGTCATTTTTCTGATTTTATGGATCAAGGAAAAGACTCAAAGTTTTCTCAAGCTATCGGAAGTAGAGTTTCAGCTTTTAAAGGCTCAGCACTTCAATCACCTGTTGAGATTATATTTGTCAGCGGCACTAATGAAAATACAATAGGCATTAAAAAGTTTGCCAAGAAGACTCCACAGTTTTCAGAAAACAAATCAAGAACTTCTGCTTTGACAGGATCTTTTATGCTGCACACCGGCAGCTTTAGTTAATAAATAAATTTTGATATGAATACTTATTAAAGAGGACCCGATGGCCGGAATATTAGATAGTAAAACAAGATTTATAGATTTGATAGTTACCCAAGAAGGTAAACGTCAAATTGCATCTGGAAAATTGCGAGCCGAGTATGCTTCTCTAAGCGATTCACAAGTTTTTTATGATAAAAATGAAATTGGAAACGTCAGCGATAGGATCTATTTTCAAGTAATGGACTCGCCTAACAATGTTATTGTTTTGGAAAAAGATGATAGCGGAAAACTTATTGAGTTCAATTTTTCTCCAACAGGTAGTATTGTAGGAAATGATATTTTTGACAAAGATACAACTGTAACTTCTAGTTTAAAACTTAAGGCAGTCACAGGAAATGCTTTTGCATCAACATCAGAGTCAATAATGTCTTCTTTTACAGAGCATTTTGATGCACAGCAAATTTTAAGTTCTTTTGAAAAATCAGGTAATGAGTTTGAACTAAGCACTGATCGAGTCAATTTTGCAATATCAAATAGTGTTCCTTTTCCTAATGGCCCACATAAAGAAACTATTAATGTCAATGATGCTGAACCTTTCTTTTTAGATTCTAAGCTTACACATTTAGAAAGTTTTGACTTTTTACCACCAGTAAACATGGACGGAACGCCATACGGCAGATATGAAGATATTAGAAGCTTAAAAAGAGAAACACTTTTAGATATAAAAAAATCTTTAGGGTTTGAAGGGTTTCAAGACTCTAGTACGCAAGACGGTATTAGAAAAAGAAGGTCAAGAGGCAACTTTAGAACTGACAAAGTAGGCGATTTTGATGTTATTAATAGAAAAAAATTAAGATCAGCCTCTAGAAGCAACTTGAAACAATACAAGACTGTATATTTTGACAAAACTTCTGATCAAAATAATTTAGTTATGCAAATATTTGAAGATGGGCCAAATTCAAAAATGTTTAAGCTGGACTTAATAGATGCAGGATCTTTTTACGACAATAATAGTGAAGAATATCCAGAAAAAAGAATATTTTATGCAGGAAAAATTTATTTTGATGATTTAAATGTTCCTACTTTTATAAACCTATTTACATTAGTACTAGAGTAAAAAATGATTGTTGACGTAACAAACAGAAAGATATTTTTAAAATCGACAGGTATTGACTTATCGCCTAGAGTCATAAACAAAAGAAAGATAGACAAAGGAAACGGTCAAAGATTTTCTCAAGAAAATAGGTTTGAAGACATACTGACAGTTGAAATTTCATGTTTTGTTGACCAAAAATCAATATTATCGCAAGACGTAAGTGAAATAAAGGTATTTACGTCAGATGTGTCACTGGGGGCACTTAAAAAAAGAAGCAGCATGCTAAGCAGCAGAAAAACAAACACGCCAAACCCAGCAGGAACAAACAAGAATAGCTTGGGACCTGTAGGACAAGCAATAGAAGATTCAAAAAGAAAAACAAGTAGAAAGAAAAATAAGTTTCAAAAAATAAAAGAGCAAAGTATTAAAACAGATGTTAGATCAAAAAGAAGATCTAAGACATCTGATATTATTAACATCGTTAGTGATATTGACAAAATTAGTCAAAATGTAAGCTCACTAAAGTTTTCTTCTTTAAGATTTCTAACAAAGATAAATGTAAATCAAATACTTTCTTCTGCAAAGATAAAAAATATACAAAACTTAACTCAAACAGACTTAGAAATTTTTGGAGAAAGAGAAGTTTTTGAAATAAGACCTAGTGTAAGTTTTAAATCAAGAAAAATTAAAAGATCAACAAGAGAAGTAAGTGTTCCTATTACGAAAATGCTAAGCATTGAAAATGCATCAGATAGAAATTTTAGATCTGCGTACTTTTCAAGAGTAAAGTTAGGAAAAGATCCTTTGAGTTCATTTCAGCATCCAGACAATTTTGTATCTTTGCAAGAAAGATTGATGGGCGTAAGTTTAATAGAAAAAATAAAAAATGATAATCTAAGAAATGTTTTTAAAATAATTTCTCAAAAAGAGTCTAATAGTGCTGGCGAAGCTGGAAACTTTAGAATTGTAAAATCTAAACAATCGAAAAGAAAAGAAATATACAAAACTACTTTTGACATGTCTAGAAGAAAGCTTAAAGAAATGTCTGCAAAGTCAACTATTAATTTAATTTTTTATGCTTATGACGAAAAAGGAATAAAAATTGATTCATTTAGTCAGGTATTGAATATAAAACAGCTTTTTTCAACAGAAGTTAATCCAACAATAGACTTTGACATATCTACGTCTAGAACAAATCGAGGAAATATTATTACAAATGTTAGTAATAAAGAGCTAGATGTAGGAAATTTTAATATTTATCAAAAGTTTTTTTCTAAATCTCAAAATTACAAAAGAAAAAGTTTTTCATTACTTGCTGATGACTTTAAAGTAAATCCAAGAAATACGCTAAGATTGGTTGACGGAAGAGTTCAAAACAAGGCAACACCTCAATTATCTAAAACAAAGTCTGTTTTTCATAGAGTTACATCAAATTTTCAAGATAGAGAAATCTTTAATACAAAGTCATCAAGCACAGATGCAGTTGAAGCTTTTTCAAACCAGCTAACATGTGCTGTTTATGTTGAAATAGAATCTAGTGATAGCGGTCAAGGTGACAGTGCAAGAGGAATAGTTACGATCACAAACTTATCAGAAGATGTATATGCAGTATTGCCTGTTAAGAGAATTGCAAAAGGAAATAGAGGAAATGATTTTAAAACTGTAAAATACCTCAATGCAGGTACACTAGAAGATAATGAAAAAATATTTGTTGATAAAAATGAAGATGACTCTGTGTTTACTTTTTACGACGATGATCTTGAAGATGACGTCATATATGAGTATTCTGCAATTCTATATTCAAGATCAGGTGCACCGCAGTTGTCCGGATCTAGATTTTTAGAAAAAAATGTTGAAAGAGAAGGTTTAATTAATACTAGTGTGGAAACAAATTTAACAGGGTTCAGTACTGACAATGAGGGCGCGCCAACAATACGTGTTGAGTTTGACATTACACTAAACAGACAAGAAGATGATGTAGATAAAATACTAAACAGTCTTTTTGGAGATAACAGAGCTTTGTTTGCAGATGACTTAAAAGAAATTAAAGATGCATCTAATCTAAATTATGGTGTAAGAGTTCATAAAATAGACACTGCAACAGGAGAATTTTTGTATGTAGGCTCATTTAGAGCATTTAAGCAAGAAAGCACAGATGCACAATCAAGCACAGATATTCCAAAAACATATAGAGTAAAATTTGAAGACTTTTCTTCTGCATCCAATTCTCAAATTTATAAAATTGATCCATACTTAATTCCACCTGCTCAGGTTTTAGACAAAGTTGTAAGTTCTTTAACTAACATTATTAAACAAAACAATCGCTCAAGGTCTTCATTAAACAAACTTTTTGTTTCAAAACAAAAAATATTAAATCAACAAGTTGTGTCCAAAATTGGAACAAAATTTGCAAGTGTTCAGGGTAGAAAAGGTGCATTATCAAGTCCAAAATCATTTGTTGAAAAAAATAGAAATGATTTGTTTCTTGAAGGAGCAACAGGCGACATAGAATATGAAACGGTCTCTCCTGAAAACTTATCAACGTCTTTTGAAAATTTTAAAATTGACGATAGCGATATTTCTTTATTAAAAACACTAGATACAGACCCAAATTCAACAAATTTTATACCTAAAAACCTTGTAAAAGTAGAATTTTCTGTAGGCAATACAGATAATTTTGTTGATTTTTATGTTGTGGTAAGAAAAGAAAATGGCAATCCAGCGATAATTATAGATGGCGCAATACACAGTACAGACTTAACAGATGATAGCAGATTTATGAATTATACTTATTTATCAAAAGTAAAAACCTCAGTAGGGTTAATAAGGTACTTTATTGTACCAATTTCAAAACTAGGAACCAAAGGACCTCTCAGGTCAGTAGGTTCAATTGTTATGAGGGGATAGACAAGCATGGCTATTAATCCAACAAAAGCAAATTTTTCTCTCAGTAACATAACAAAAGAAGCTGTTGCTGCAGTTCCTGCTGTTTCTTTGTCAACATCTAAAATAGAACTTAGCGAAGAAGATCAAGAAACACTAGACAATATAAATGCTTCTAATAAGTTTGAAATTTTAAATAAGCAATCTTTAAATCCGCTTAAACCAATTGTAATTGGTAACACTGAGTTTGTACCTATTGCAACAGGTAATACTTCGCCAGACTCAACAGGGTTAAAGGCACAATTTGGAGAAGGTAACGTATTAAGTGTAAATAATATTACAAAATTATTTGAAATTCAAAGACAAATTAGAAATGCTAATCTTTCAAACTCTCAAAAGCTTTTAAAAATTGCTAAGGGTTACGATAGCGCAGAAATATTATTAAAAATAAGAAAAAAAATGGAAGAAGTTTTTGATGATATTGTTGATGAAGATATTGACAAAACAATTGAAAATTTTATAAAAGCGGTTGGCGAAAATCTTTCTTTTGACAGAAAGTCAAAGTCAAGAAACGAATCTGCATCTACAATAATTGGACGTACTAGCATAGCATCTCCAGGTCTTAAGAAAGTAAATACAGAGAATAAAAACGACCCATACTATAGAACACTTATTGAGTATGCTGCTTATGAAATAATACTTTACGAAGCAATAGAGTTTCTAAGCGGAATATTGAGATTTAAAAATGCAGCAGAAAAGTCATGGTCTATTTTAGAGGCGACTTCATTTACAGCAATAAAAGATATGTCATTTGATTCACTTGGTAATAGTGTAAAAGACTTTATAGATGCTTCAGGCTTGTCTGGCGTCGGTGCTCATAGAATGAACGAGCCTGGAAGTGAAAGATTTGGTGATGTAATAGGTGTAAATACAACAGGAAGGTCAACAGATACAGCACTGCTTATGCAAACTATTATTTCTGCATATGACGAAATACTTTTAAAAAAAGGCTACCACGATGATATGCTTAATTTTGAAAAAAGAACCTTAAACGATAGCCCTAAAATTGAAACTTCCGATCCTGTTCGTGATGCTTTAATGACTCTTCAAAAATCATGGCTTGTAGGATTGTATGATGAAACACTTAGCAGTAGTCTACAAAATACAATTGACGATATCAATAACGAAGGAACAGGATTAGAAGCAGTCGAAGGTTTTCTAGGTGAAAGTAAAATTAATAAAATGATGGACAATTTTCCTAGTGAGATGGGTGATTCAGAAGTTTATGGAGAACTCTTATCAGCGTGCATGTTTAATGATGCTTTTGACATAGCACAGTCTCTGTCAGGCGCAACTGCACCAACACTTTATTACTTTAATAATGTAAGAAGCGGCGCAGAAAACATAAATAAGTTTTATAAATTAATTTTAGGTGATGAAGTAGCAGACACAATGAGACCAGATGACGGTCAGTACGGAAGACGCGAAAGATTTATAGACTATGATCCTCTTGACTCAAATCCTTCTGTTGGACCGCTTGGAGGGTATCTAAGTTCAAAACAATCTGCAATAAACGACTTTAGATATTTACCATTTGAATCAACACAAAACTACGCAGGAAGTACGAAATACTTAACAGGACCTGAGTATTTTATTGATGTTGCATTACAAAGAGGTGATAGATCCTTTGCAGACTTTGAAAAATTTACAACAAACTACAAAAACTTTTCAAAGGCTTATGTTACTGACGTGGAAAAAAGAACAAAGCTTTTTGAAGTTGAAGAATCTTTTATATCTCTTTGTACAATGATCGGAGAAGATCTAGAAACTGAGTCAGCAAAATTTGATAAATATTTACTTAGGCTTGGAATATTGGTAAAGAATGCAAAAACTAGAAAAGGAATGGCGAGAGCATTTAAGTCGGCTTATTTTGGAAATATGATTCTAGGACAATCTGATGACACAGCGCGCAGCAGTAGTAAGGAAGGAGATCCGTTTAAAGCAAGTTCAGATACTATTACAAAGAGGCAATCCAGACAAAGAATTGTTAGATACAAGGCAAATAAAATTTTAAGAGATTTTATTGACAACACACTTAATGTTTCAGGTCTAAAAGACGACAAAGACAAAGATTTTAGAGACTTAGGCGGTAACAAATATAGTAACGCGATTAGACAAAAAGAGTATACAGAAAAAGACAGGAATTTTGATAAAATAAACGGAACAAAGACAATCAATACAGGTACTCAAGAGTCTTTGTCAAACAAAAAAGAATACAAAATACACAAACAGAGTGGTAAAAAGTATGAAGGTTCTGATGAACTTAACAAAGAACAATACAGACTGGACGCAGGATTAAGATTTGGTCGCACATCATTGGACGGATTTCTTGGCAACAAGCATTTTGAAAATACAATATTTCAAGGCGACAGTGCAGCGCGCAGATCTTTTAATCAAAGCAGACCAGGGCTTAGGCAGGGCGAAGTCACCCGATCTCTCACCGGGCTAGAGGATTTTACTGACGTAGATATAACAGAAGCGCTACCTAAAACAATAAGAAACCAAGGGGGAATATACAGTCTTTCAGAGCATCACAGAGCGTTTATTCTATTTTCATTTGTTGCAAAAATTTTACAACTATCATTAACAATAAAAGCAAAATCTTCAGAAGGCGCAAAAAAGAAAAATGGCAAAAGTAAAAGTAATAACGCATACATAGATCTGATTGGAAACAAAGATGAATTTCTTGGTATTACTCAAGCATTTTTAGACATTGGTGAAAAAAGCTTAAATGTGTCTTCTTATAGTAGCAAGCCAGCTTCTTTTAGAGCAGCATATTCAAACACCACAACAAGCTTAAGAGAAGTCTTAGAGTCTATAAGAAGAAGAACACAAAAAATCTCACAACTTGTCCTGACACCTGTAGTTCATTCAATGATGCTTGATAAGCAAAGAAAGACAATTGTTCAGTATATTTCAACTGGCGATGGGTCCAAAAGATCAGAAGCAGCAATTAATTTATTAGAAGATAGAAAAATAAGAGCCTTTCAGGATAGCCTTTCTCTAATTTCAGAAGAATCAGTTTCTGAAATGTTTAATAGCTATATTCACACATTTATTCCTAAAAAAGATACAATATTTACGACTGAAGATACAACAGACTACAAGCAAGTTAAGTTAATGATAAAAATTCTTTCAAACCCCGGTTATGGATTTTTATCATCAGAAAAACGAGGAAACCCAGTAATTAGTCATGTCGGTGTTACAAACTCAATGCTATCGACATTGAGGTATGAAGCTTACAAGGAGACAGGTAACATAGCGTTCTTAGAGAGTAAGCGATTTTGTGTAAATATATTTAAGAGAAATGAAATTGATGCACAAGAAGTTGTTTACCCAAAGACTTTTTTGTTTGATTCTAAGTATCAAATACATGATTATGACCAACTAGGAGAACCTTTAAATCATATTGCCAACTATTCTGATACTTGGACATTTGAAAATATCTTAAGTAATGTAGAATTTACTTCTTGGTCAGATCAAGTTGAAGGGCAAGAAAACGAAGACCCATTCAACAATATAAAAGAAGCGTATCGACCAAAAAGATCGCTTGGAAGTGACATGCTTAGTCAAAGTAACATATCTAAAGATTTATTGATAAATCACATAAATGATTATGCAATAAAAATATATTACAGATATGCGCTAGGTCTAGAATTAGAAACATACAGTTTTACACTAAACTCTAGGGCTATTGACTATTCAAACCCAAGAGGAGGATTCAGTAGTGCAAGATCTGAAATGCTTCAAAATTATAATAACTTAATTAGCCAAATAACAAATGCGTATCCTGCTGCAAACATTGATCCTGTTTTAGCTTCTGAATTATATAGAAGCATTAAGACGATTTCTGCCACTCCTGTTTATTCCTTAGGAGAAAAGACAAAGCGAGTATTGTTGCCTAAAAAATTTGACAGAGTACTTTCAATTCCATTCAATGACAAAGACTTTGTACTATACACACCTGCCTTTGACAAAGAGTTTGAAGAAATATTTAAAACATTACCTAATTTTAGCTATACTTCTAGGATTGCAAGACCCGAGTTTAAATACGGCGGGCAGCAAAATTCACAAGTATATTTTTCTTCAAATCCAATAAATAAGTCGGCAGAAGACAAGTATAAGGACAATTGCAAAGAAGACTTCCCGGAAATATTTAGTACATATGTCACAATAACTATTCTACCTGAAGGAACAAACTAATGCCAACCGAAGATATGCAAAACTCAGCAATCTCAATAGAAAATATACAGTACGAAGCGCAAGAGTTGTCAGGTATTGAAGATACGACACCTGAACCTGAAAGCAGTCTCTCTTATGATGATGTTCAAAGAGTAATAGATAGTTATCCTTCTGTACCCGCACTTCGAATTAATGTACCTGAAGCACAAAACGCAAAAGCATCATTTAAATATAACTTTTTTCTACCTGACGAAAGAGAAGTTATAAATAACGCAGGTGAAGTTATTAATGTATCTGTTTCAAGAAGCGATGAAATATTTTTTCAAATGTCTAATGATAGGATGCCAAGATATGTTGAATTGAGTTTTAAGCCACCAAAAAAATACTCAAGAATAAAAGAAATTAGAAATTCAAGGCTAGTGTCATCAAATTTAGATAAAATTCTTGTAGAAGGAGGGTCAAATAGTAGTGACTATACAAGCTTTGAACTACTAGATACAGGCGCAGAAAAACATCTTTATGACATAATGAACAGTTCTCTATTAATAACAGATGTTGGTGAGGAAAAAGATTCTCCTCAAGATGGATATAATAAACTTTTAGAAGCACAGTCAGATGGGTCTTTGACAGGTGAAGAGAAAAAACTTATTGCATCTGCGCTAAAAGGAATCCAGTCAAAAGGATATGCTGTTGCGAGATCAGATATAAGCCCAGAAGCTGCAGAAACTGCAGATGACCTTACTTCTCGCCAGAATTTTTCAATGCAAATGCATAATCTAGTCTTTGATCAAGTAATTAAAAGCGGCCTCCGTATACCTGACTCTATATTTCAAGATGAATACGGATTTATAAGTACAAAATCTTCAAAAATCTCTGCAGATGCAAAAGTAAAAAATTCTTCAAATTCAATGGCAGAAAAACTTTATACAACACACATCAAACCCGTAGAAGTAAAGCCAATTCATCAACAAGGAAAATCAGAAAAATTTCAAACATTAAAATCTGCAACACTTCCTAGTTATGGATCATACCCAAAAATAAGTCATGCAGGGTATATTATTAAAAAGCTTGAGATTTTATCTAACGACTCTTACGAAGACAGAGGATACTTGTTATCTGACAATCCTGACGGGCTGTACATTATAGATAAAAACGTAAGATATGGAGGCGTATATACATATGAGATTAGATCAATTTATCAAGTAGAACTAATCGCAGAAAGTAGAGTTGAATCTGATGCTTCACTAGACTCAGTTTCAGTTGCAAAAGTATTAATAGCATCTGAGGGTTCAATGGCGTCAGTAAACTGTGTTGAAAAAGTTCCACCCCCGCCCCCTACAAATCTTAATATATCTTTTGACTACAAGACTAGAAAACCTTTTGTTACTTGGCAGTTTCCTGTAAATCCGCAACGTGACATAAAAAGATTTCAAATATTTAAAAGACACAGTACTTCTGAGCCTTTTACTATGATAAGAGAGTATGATTTTGATAACTCTACCATTAGATCTTCTGTAAATGAAATTGCTCAAGAGCAAAATTTAACAAGTTTTAACTCTCCAAGAATAACATTTACAGACAATACATGGAAAAATGGTCAAAAGCCAATATACGCAGTTTCATGTGTAGACGCTCACGGTCTTTCTTCAAATTTTAGCGCACAAATGAAATTTGAGTACATAAAAAGACTAAACAAGGTAAAAAATACACTGATTAGTTACCCAAATGCACCAAAACCCTATCCTAACATTCTGCTTAATAGAGACTCATTTCAGGACGCGATAAAAGTAAGCGGCTACGAACGAATGAGAATATATTTAGACCCGGAGTATTACAAAGTATCAAAAAATGTTCAAAACTCTGCAGCAGCTATTGAACAAGACTTAAATTTTATTAGCATTGATTCAAATAAGGATACATACAAGATACATATTTTAAACTTAGATTTGCAAAAAGATAAGATTTTAAATATAAGGGTTGGTGACTTTAGTGGATCACCGCTTGAAACAGTTGGAAAAACAACATATTCTTTTGATTCTATTGACTTATAGAATTACAATATTTTTTTTTAGTGTATATTTAGATACAAGGAGACTAGAATGGGATTTTTAGATCACAGCACAAACAACATTATTGTTGATGCCGTTTTAACAGACTTAGGCAGACAATCACTTGCAAAGAACGATGGTTCATTTCAAATTTTTCAATTTGCGCTAGGTGACGACGAAGTAGATTATGGCGTCATCCAGCAGTTTGGCAGAACAGTAGGTAGAGAAAAAATAGAAAAAAATACTCCAGTCTTAGAAGCGTTTACAGCAGGAAGCTTGGGGCTTAAGCATAAGCTTTTAAGCATATCAAATGAATTTTTAACTCACTTACCTGTTTTGGATATGACACTTTCAGGAACTGATCTCACAAACTCAGTTGTTTCATTTACAAGAACATCAACTACGTCTAACACTGTTAACGCGGCAATTAGTTCTAAAACAGGCACAGGAATCGATCCTGACATTCTAGATGGAGAATTTAGAGTAGAAGTTAATAATTTATTTTTTACAATTTCAGGTGAACAACCTGATGTTGTATACACAGACAATGTTGCGGTCTATAGAATACCTGCAGATTTTAATACACAGGGCGATGAAGTTTCAGCTTCTATTACACTAAACTTAAAGAGTTTTTCTGATACAACTTTTTCAACTTATAGCGTGTCAGGCGGATCATATATTCGTGCTTTTGTTAAGGTAACAGGTATTAACTCAGGTCTTACAAAAAATATAGAACTTCAGATATCATAATAAGAGGAAAAAATGGCAACTTTTAAAACAATATCAAGCGCTGATATTAAAACAACAAAAACAGTACTGAATCAATTAATTGACTTCGTTGAAGAAGATATTTCCGGATCAGCATCAAGAAAGTCGTATCAAGTATTTGTAACATCGTCAGGTGGTAACGCAATTACTTCTTCTCTTTTTCAGACAGTTTTTGATCAAAACTTCTCCTTGCAAACAGCAAACGAACTTTTTGATGTAACATATGGAGTATTTTCAGGTTCAGCATCAGTTAGTAGTGCTTCAACAGGTATTGATACAAACGGTAAAATTTTGTTTACATCTCAGTCAGTCATGATGAGAGAAAAAATTAATATTTACAGGCAGTTTGCACAAACATTATTAGGTAATGCTGATAATAGATTTAGAGCACCTTTTTCAAGTACAAGCACTTCTGACAATATTGACAATGCATTGTTTTTGTGCTTTAAGAGGCTTTTTGTTAGAGACGGAATTAAAAGAGAAACTTTCGCAATGAGATTTTTTCAGTCTTCTTCAAACCCAGCACCTCACTTTCCAGTAAACTTTGATAACATATACGGTCAGACTGCAGCACACCCTTCTTCTGGTTCTGTTATTTTTACAGATGTTGGTGCTGCGTCAAGCATAGAAAGATCACAGTTTGGAGGCGACGTAGGCAACATTGTACTCTCTTCTGATACTACACAAACAGTAGGGCTGATGTTTTACCAAAAAGGTATTGCAATACTAGATCTTGAAAGAGCTCTAAACAAAAATCAAATAATGAGCGGCACGATAGCATCAGTAGGGGCAGCAGCAACAACAGCCCACAGCGCATCTTTTATTCCACATTTTGTAAATTCTGCGTCAATGGATGATATCATAAGGCATGTCGCAACTGAGCGTTTTGGAACAGGTAGTAACACATTTTTAACTTTCCAAAACAATACAAAGATCAATTCGACGCTTATCTTTTGCAGAGCAACAGCAGATGAGTTTAATTACTCTTCAAATCCAACATATACAGACTCAGAAGGCAGAATCCTTGTTATAGATGAATCACAGCAAGGTGAAGAAAAGTCTTTTTCTTTTGTTTCAACAGTTGGTCTTTACGATGCGAACGAAGAACTTCTAGCAACTGCTAAACTATCAAGACCTGTTGAAAAGAACGATGAAAAAGATTTGACATTCAGGGTCAGATTAGACTTTTAGAATGGAGAATCAATGTCTTTTGTCAAGCTTGACAATAGAAACCTTGAACACGTTTCAATACTATTAAGACCTAATGTTCACTTTGTTTCTTCTTCTGTTGGGCAAGGTGTAACAGGCTCACAGTTTGTAAGCCCAGTCAGATCACCTGCAATTAAACAGGTAATAGATCTTAAGACTGCAGCAGATAATTTAGTCGAAGATATTCTCGATGGTGATTCCAATGTAAGCAATTACAATGTTGATAATTATGCTAGAGCAATAAGTTTAAAAAATGCAATTGATGCTGATGTTGGAGGATCAACAGACGTAGCAGCATACTTAAAAACATACTTAGGGTTGATAGATGAAGCACCAAAAGACGTTAGATACACAAAAAAGATTGATGCTTTTAGATTTGATCCACCTTTTAAGTTTACAAAAAACACAACAGAAAAAAATGTTATTAGAAATGTTCTAATGCCTTACCACCGCCACAAGTATGAAAATTGTGGATTTTGGTATACAAATTACAATACGTTAAACTTTTTTGATAATAGTAAAATTCCTTCTGCCTCTGTCTTAGCATACCCAAGCGTTAATGAAAGATATCATTTGCCTGATAGCTTTTCTGTTAACTTTTGGATAAATCCAAGATACTCAGATTCAAAAAAAGATTATAGAGCAGGCACAATATTGCACATTTCATCGTCAATATGTATTTCTCTAGTATCGGGCTCATCTGTAGATGAGTATGGTGCAGAAAACACTTTTAAATTATTGCTTCAGCTCAGTCAAAGCGCTGACATTGCTCCTTCAACTATAGACTTAAGTTCTCCTGCTGGTGCATACCCAAGAGACCTAATTTTCACATCATCTCAGTTTTTGCAAAAGAACAACTGGCATAACGTTCTTGTTGCCTGGTCAAATTCTACAAACAACTCAACAGGTTCTATTTTTATAGGATCTGAAGAAACAAACTTTAGCGTGCCTTCATCTTCAATATCAGCAAATAAAAATTTGAGTCCAAGTTGTTTACTTTTAGGAAATTATCTTGATGCAAAATATGCTGGAAACGAGTCTTGGGGAAGCATGGTAAATCAAGGTGCAACAGCGTCAGGTGTTTCTAGAAAAGATAATGTTGAAGGGTACAAATCAGAAAACGTTACAACAACAACAGACAATTTTACAGGGTCACAGCTTTCACACCCTCTAAACGCAGAAATACATGATGTAAGAATATACAATAAGTTTATAAACAAAAACTTATTAAAATATAAGACAATATCTGATACTAGCCCTTCATCGACTGATGATTTAGTATTTTATGTGCCTGCTTACTTTTTTCCTTCATCTTCAAAAAGACAAGTACTTGTCACTCCTTTTCAAACAATTGAAGGAACAACAAACGACCCATTTAGCGTACAGTTTTCATTTGGAGTTGGAGGTAAGTCTCTTAATTTAGAAAACTATACTCTAGACTTTGTGACGATGGAACAGCCTAGACATTACGGATTGTTTCCACAAACAATCAACACGACAATACAAAATATCACAGCTGACAATTACATCTATGATACCGGTTCTAATATTAAAAGAAACTTAACGGTTTTACCTAATGATAATGGGCTTCATAAACCAGTATACAGATTGTTAGAAAAGTCTTTAATGTCCAGTAGCGCAATGTTTAAAAAATCAGGCCGGTCATCTGATTATTCTATAATAAGTTTAGAAAATTTAATTCCAACGTCTTCTCTTTTTCCTGGTTTGGTTTTCGCCACAGGTTCTATTTTTGATCAAATAGTAGGATCCGCACCTGATAATCCAGGTGTAGCTCCAGGGTCAGTTTTGACAATTGCGCAGAGAACTAGAGACGTAAGTTCTAATGAGATAACTGTGCTAGATATATCTAACCTGTACTATGGTTCAAAAATTCACCCTAAAAGCTTTCACCTATATGAAGAAAACTTAACAGGTTCTGGTGGTGATATATCTGTAAATATAAAAGACAACGGGAGGGGAGGATTATATCGTGCAGATTGTTTAACAAAACAAGCTGATTGGAACAACATCGGTACAATTCTATATGAAGAAGGTGCTGCCGTAATCAAGACACCAAATTTATTTTATTACGGAAAAGATAAGGTTGATATGAAACTGAGAGGCGAGCAACAACTGCATAGTTTGGTAATGAACATACCTGCTTTTACTGGGTTTTTTATGTCTTCTTCAAACAGAACTTATGAAAAATACCCACCCTCAGCATCACCTGATAATGAAAATTTGAGCACAGTCCATATTTCAACTGTCAATATTCATGATGACAACTTTAATGTAATTATGCAAGCAAATTTTGCACAACCAATTAACAAAACAGAAGAAGATGAGTTTGTAATTAGACTAAAGCAGGACTTCTAATGATACTTGGTGCAGATATATCTACAAGCTGTACAGGCTTTTGTATCGTCAATGACGAAGGAACACCTGTTCACTTTTCATACGTTGAGTTATCTAAAGAAAAAAACTTTTTTGAAAAAGCAAAAAAAGTTAAACTTCACATTTTAGAACTAATGATAAAATATCAAATAGATGACATAGCTGTAGAAGATTACCTGACAAGCTTTGCAAAAGGAAGATCTTCGGCAAAAACACTTTTTAAATTGGCAAAGTTTAACGGAATTATTCAGTGGATTTGCTACAGCGATCTAGGAATGAAAGCGACGCCTATAAACGTTAATGATGCCCGAAAGACAAGTAGTATTATAGTCTTATCTAAAAAGAAAACAATAGAAACAACTAAAGAGCAAGTTTTGCGTCAAGTCAAAGATCAAATTGGAGATCTTTTTTGCTTTCCTACAAAGATACTCAAGTCAGGCCCAAGAAAAGGGCTAGAAGTAACTGACAAGGTATCATATGATATGGCAGACGCCTATGTAATTGCAAAAGCAAATTGGCTTGAAAAAAGAGAAAAAGCTTTATAATATCTCAATATGAGTATTGTAACTTTAAAACAAAAAAGAGAGCTTATTAGTTCTGTTTTTGGCAAAGGTGTTGTCGCAAGTAACGGTAGTGACATTGCTGTCTACTGCCCGGTTTGTGAAAAGTCTTCCAAGACAAAAAAGAAAAGAAAACTTTCTATCTCTATTGAAACGGGCGTGTATCACTGTTGGGTCTGTGAGACAAAAGGCAAATTAATTACACGGTTTGTGCAAATTAATTTCCCGAATAGCAAACAGTTGCCTAAGTTTAGAGAATACTTTGGTAGTTTAAAAGAAGAAAGGATTGAAGAATTAAAAGTAGTTCTTAAACTACCTGAAGATTTTAAACTTTTAACTCTTTCTAGTTCAAGAAAATCAAAATTTCTAAAAAAGTACTTATCTACGCGAGGTATGGACTATGAGGATCTATATCGATTTAAAGCCGGTTACAGTTTTGAGCCTGGTTTTGAAAATAGAGTAATTTTTCCATCTTTTGACAGTGATCTAGACTTAAATTTTTACTTAACAAGAGTTTGTGAAGAAACAAAATATCAAAAATATAAAAATTGCAAGGCATCAAAAAAAGAAATTATCTTTAATGAGCATGTAATAGACTGGAAAAAGCCTGTAATACTCGTAGAAGGTATTTTTGATGCTGTAAAAGCTGGAAATAATTCTGTTCCTATACTTGGTAGCTGGATTGACACAAAATATAGTCTATTTAGAAAAATAATCAAAGAAAGATCTGACGTTGTTCTTGCATTAGACCCAGATGCAAAAGAAAAGCAAATTAAAATTTCAAAAAACTTAATTTCGTATGGGGTCAATGTTAAAAATACTCAAAATTTAAAGAAAGATCTAGGTGACATGACAAAAAAAGAAGCGGAAAATTTAATATTGGATGCTAAACCTTTTGACAATATGGAAAGAATGAGATATTTAATAAGCGGAATTAAATCGGGTTCCATGTTTTAAGGATAAGAAATGAAAAGAGTCGACCTAAGAAGAATGATTCAGCAAGAAATGTACAGAGTAGAAGAAGACCTGCTTGTAAGACCAGAAGATATTCCTGACGATTTTAAGCGTCAAGTTGTAGTATCAGATGAAGAAGAGTGCGATTCTTGTATGAAAAACCCAGGCGGCTGCGAAGTTCATAATGCTCCTTACGATTCAGGGCGCGCTGGGCATATGAAAAGCAAAATGAGCTTAACCTGCAGTTCTTGCGGAGGCCCTCTTGTAATGGAAGGCGGCTGCGGGTGCAGCGGATCTTCTGTAGAATATGAAGATTATGAACCAGAAATGGTTTATTCTTTCGAAGCACCAGAAAAGCATCACAAGTCAGGCGCGTATATGGCTAAAGCCCAGTTACACAAAATAAAAGAATATGCAGAAAAACTCCAGCACATGATACCCGACGGTCATGATCTAGACGATTGGATGAGGAGTCACATTTCTCAAGCTGCAGATGATATATCAGAAGTTTATCACAAATTAGATTACACACATTCTAAGGACTAACTTACGAGGAAAATATGATTTCGCTTCAGCGTCTTTTTGAAGATGTAGACATTAGCAGTGTTCCAAAAAAATACAAGAAAAGAATGTCTAGAAAATGTAAAATCTTCAAAGGTTTTGAAGAGACAATACCAGAATTGTCATATCCAAAAATAGACACAGATAGATTTGAAGAAGACTTGTCAGAAGTTAGAAGGTGTGTTAAAGATTCTTCACTTTCAGAAAAGTTTTTAAAACTAACTAATAGAGATTCTGAAGATGTATTTAAGAAGTTTTTAAAAGACGAAGACATAGACTGGTCTGAGTTAGATCCTATGCTTAAAGAGTTTGATGGCGTCATGCTTAGAATGAAATTTAAATATGACAGAAAACGACCGTTTGAATATTTTAAAGAAAGAGGCGAAGACATAAAGACGGAAGAAGCACATTCACCGTCCTTCCCATCAGGACACACTGCGTTTGCATACTTAATGTGCGACTATCTTTCTGACATGTTTCCAGGAAAATCAATGCAATTGCAAACTATTGCAGAAATGATAGCACAATCAAGAATAGAAAATGGAGTTCATTTCCCAACAGACATTGCTGCAGGAAGATTTCTAGGAGAACAAGCAGCAAAGTTTGTACTTGAAAAAGAAAGTATCAATGAAGGCTTTGCGTCAAGAGATCATCAAAAAACTTTTGTTAGATTTTTAAGAAAGAAAGCCCGAAAGGTAAGAAAAGGATTTAATAAAAATGAAGCATTGAAATTTTTTGTTAATGACATTGCCACTTTTATTAATGAGTGTACACACAAAGAGTTTAACATATGTTACGAAGCTAGTAAAAGTTTGGTTGAGGGTCATAGTTTAGATAGCTGCACAAAAGATGAAGAAATAAAAAGACTAATTGAAGGTATGATTCATATTTTCTTTTCAAAACAAGATAAGTTTTCTGAAATTGTTAAATTAAATCAAGTACTAGAATTAAAATGCGAAATTAGAAAAGTTGACAAAGTTACTCTATCTGGATTGTCTTACGCACCTGTTGAAAAAATACAAGAGTATGCTACAAAAGTTTGCAAGTTAAACAACAAACCTTTTTTAAAATTAGCGACAGTTAGTTGGATAGCTCCTTTTTCAAGAGGTAACAGAAAAATTACAAATCTTGTTTTTCTAAAAGAAACAAATTTTGATTTTGATATAACAAATCAAATTCTAACTGATGATTTAGACTACATGTTAGAGAGTTTTTATGTGCAAGACAGAGCAAAAACTATTCTTTCATAGAATGTAAAGAGTAAATAATTAATGCTATAATACAAACAAGAGGGTTGTAATATGGCAAAAAAAAGAAGAATAGCTGCAAAAGACTTGCGAAACATTAGATCAAGCTTTAAAGAAGAAAAGCTTAATTCTGATGTTGAGCTTCCTAATATTAACAAGCAGATTGCAGACGCAAAGGCAAAAGCAAGAGACATAAAGATTAATGAAACTGGCATGACGCCTAAAGAAATTAAAAAAGCTGCAAAAAATAAAATTAAAAATATTAAAGCAGACTTTACAAACAAGCAAACTGTAAAGGTGACATGTAGCTTTAATGTTGGAGATATCGTCTGTTTTAAATACGGAGGTTCAGAAGAAATAGGACTTATTTGCAAAATGTGGGTTCCTAACTCTGCTAATACTCGCGAAGAAGCAAAAAATGCAGGCAATGTTACCTTGTTATCTTCTGTTGGAAGAGTAGACATAAAACCTATGAGTATTTATAAAAAAATTAATGAGTGCAATTAAGCAAATAAAGATTTAAAATAAACTTGCAAACAAAGAGGTATTAACTAAATGAACATTGAAACTTTTGTAAAGGTCGCGCTAAGCCTTCCTCCTGATATATCAATCCTTGTCAAAGGTGACACAGGCATTGGAAAATCAGATATTACAAAATATATTGCAACTCAAATTAAGACCAATGCTATGTTTCTAGATCACAAAGGTACAGGAATACCTGTTCTTGACTGGCGACTAAGTTGTTTTTCAGAAGGTGACATTATTGGCCTTCCAGAACTTGTTGATGGAACAACAAGATTTGCTCCAAATGCTAGGTTTATGGCAGCCTGTAGAGAACCTCACTTGCTCTTTTTAGATGAAGGCAATCGAGCAACAAATGAAGTTTTGCAATGTGCATTTCAAATTGTTCTTGACCGAGAACTAAATGGTCAAAAGTTGCATCCAGAAACACGTATCATTATGGCAATTAATGAAGGTAATGACTTTACTGTGAACGAGCTCGACCCGGCTCTTCTTCGTCGATTTTGGGTAACAGAGCTGCGTCCAACTGTGAACGACTGGCTTACATGGGCTCGAAGCAATGACATCGACCCAATGATTACAAGGTTTATTGAAAAGTACCCTTCTCACTTGATGCACGAAGGAGAGCGGTCCCCCGGGGAAGTTTATCCTTACCCCGCATCATGGGCACGACTAGATAAATCGCTCAAGCATGCAAACTTAAGCCCAAGCAGCTACGCGGGCGCTGACATTCCTGATTTTGTTCTTCATCTGTCATCAGGGTTTATTGGTCTTCCAACAACAGCAGCATTTTTAGACTATCTTAAAAATTATAAGCTCAAGCTGTCTGCATCTGACATCTTAGACAAATTCAAAACAGTAGAGTCTGATGTGGGATACATGACAAATGATAAGAAAAATGAAGCACTCGATCAAGTTGTACTCTTCTTAAAAGAAGAAGAAATAACTGTTGCTCAAGCAGAAAATTTAAAAAAGTACTTATCACACACGTCAGATGAAGTTGTGGTCAACTTTATGCAAACTGTCTTAGGTTTAAAAAATATTCACAACATTAAATTAATTCACAAAGTAGTTAAGTCAAGGGTGCTTGAGGCAACAAGATCTTCAATGGGAATTAAGTAATGCCAGCTTTAACACAATCTCAATTTGACTCAACGCTTCTTAAATTTTTAATAGAAGAGCCTTTTTTTGCAACAATCATTAGAGGCATGCAAAAAAATAGAACTTTTGACTTGGATACAGCAGGTGTAAGTTACGAAGACGGGTCAATGAAGCTTTTTTGGAACCCTAATTTTATGGGGTCCTTAAGATATAAAAAAAGATCAGGACTGCTTAAACATGAGTGTTATCACTTAATCTTTAAGCATGTGACTACAAGAAAACAAAAGCCTCACATGGAGTGGAATATTGCAACAGACTTGGCAATCAACAGCATTATTCCAGTTAGCGAACTTCCAGAATGTGGACTTATTGCAGGAAAGAAAAATAAACTTGAAGTAAATGAAGGCATTGAACTTTCAAAAGAAAGGCGTGAGCTAATAGAAAAGTTTAGCAATTTTATTGAATCGCTACCTAGTCGTAAATCGTCTGAGTGGTATATGAATGAAATTCAAAACAACAAAGAGATCAAAGAAGCGATTAAAAATCTTTACGAAAACAAAATTCTTGTCGTTATGGATGAACATGATGATTCAGAGCTTTCTGAAGCAGAAAAAATTATAGCTGACCATCAAGTAAAAGATCTGCTTAGCAAAGCAAAAGAAATTGCAGATACAAGGGGCTGGGGCTCTACTTCTTTTTCTGTTCGTGCTAAGATTGAGAGTATGGTGTCTAAAAAGTTTGAATGGGAGCGAGCGCTTAAGTACTTTTGTGGTAACAAAATGAGAAACAACTACTTTAAGACGCAAAGAAAGATCAACAGAAAATATCCCTATATCCACCCAGGCCGAAAAGCAAAAAAGACTTCTCATCTTGCAGTTTATGTTGACCAGAGCGGAAGTGTTGGAGGTGGCTCACTTGCTAGATTTGGAAATGTCTTAGAGCAGTTATCTAAGACACATTCTTTTACTTACTACTTTTTTGACTCACATGTAGATGAAAAAAGTAAAACTTCGTGGAAGAAAGGAAAAACCAGTAATTTTTCTAGAAGGCTTTCTGGAGGTACAAATTTTAACAATGTAGAAGATCATTTTAGAAAAGTAAGCAGAGAATATGACGGTTACGTTATAATGACTGACGGGTATGCAAATAAGCCTAAAACTTGTATTTCTAAAAGATGCTGGGTAATATGTCCAGGTGGGTCTCTTGCATTCACACCTGAAAAGAGAGACTACGTTATTAAAATGAGTAAGGAACATAGATGAAGATACTTCATATCGCAGATGTACACTGGAGAGGATTGTCAAGGCACGAAGAGTATATTCTTTCGTTTAAAGATTTGTTTAAACAGGCAAAAAAGCTTAATCCTGACGTTATTTATGTTGGAGGTGACATTGTTCACTCTAAGACTCAAGGAATATCACCTGAACTAGTAGAAAACTTAGTTTGGTGGTTTAATGAGATGGCATCAATTGCACCGACACATATAATCTTAGGTAATCATGATGGTTTAATTCATAACAAAGACAGACAAGATGCGATATCACCAATTATCAAAGCAATAGATAATAAAAATATCTTCTTATATAAAGATTCAGGTGTTTATCCAACAGGCATACCAGGTTTCGACTGGTGTGTCTTTTCTTGTTTTGATGAAGAAAATTGGTCAAAAGTAAAACCAACAAAAAATATATCAATTGCTCTTTTTCATGGTGCAGTAACTGGATCATTGACTGATATTGACTGGCAACTTGATGGTGAAGTACCTGTTAGTTTTTTTGACGCATTTGACTTTGGAATGTTAGGTGATATTCACAAAACTCAGTTCTTAAACACAAAAAAGTCGGTTGCTTATTGTGGAAGCACAATTCAACAAAACTACGGAGAAGATCCAGAAAAAGGATTTTTACTGTGGGATATTAGATCAAGAGAGGACTTTGATGTAACCTTCCATCCAGTTAAAAATGACTATAAGTTTATTACAGTAGAATGGCGAGGAGATATTGAAAAAACAGTAAAAGCCTGCATGGAACATTCTAGGCAATCAAGATTTAGAATACGAGCTGAAAATGATTACATTACTCCGGCGCAGACCAGATCACTACAAAAAGCATTAAAAAAGCTTAAAAATGCATCAGAAGTTGTATTTAAGATTGATAACTCATTTGCCAGTGAGAAAATAAAAGAAGGCGAAGCAACTTCTGTTAATCTAAGAGATCCTAAAGTAATGAAAGATCTTGTTCGCCAGTACTATGCTGGAGTTGGTGTCAAAGAACAAGAATGGACCCAACTAGACGAAATGACAAATAAGTACTTGTCAGAAGTTACCCAAGAAAACTCTGATTTGAGAAATGTCAAATGGGGTGTCAGCAAGCTTAATTTTGATAATACTTTTTGTTATGGTAAGGGAAATACAATAAACTTAGATAAGTTGCCAGGAATTACAGGTATTTTTGGTAAAAACGCAAGAGGTAAGTCTTCAATTATTGGAACTATAGCATACGGTTTATTTAATTCTTCAGACAGAGGGTCTATTAAAAACATACACATTATCAACTCTAGAAAAAATAGTTGTAAAACAGAAGTTGATATTGTTGTAAATGGATCGCTTTTTAGAGTTGTTAGAGAAACATTGAAAAAAGTAACCAAGAACAATGTTTGGGCTCCAACCACGCTTAAGCTGTATCGAATAGACTCGGCAGGAAAAATACTAGAAGACTTAACAGAAGAACAAAGAAGAGAGTCTGAAAAGATACTAAGATCGATGATCGGTTCGCCTGAAGAATTTCATATGACTAGCCTGGCTTCGCAAGGCGAGATGAATACTTTTATAAAAGAAAAAGCGACATCTAGAAAAAATATATTATCTAACTTTTTAGATATGAGCGTCTTCGAATCAATGAACGACATAGCAAAGAAAGAATCTAGCGAACTAAGAACTGAATTAAAACAGTACACTCCATCTTGTGGCGGGTGGGCAAAAGCAATTAACGAGCTTAAAGAAACTAAAAAGAATCGTCAAGATAGGCTAGACGTAGTCAATGCAGAAAAAAATGAAATTCAACTAAAAATTGAAAAACTTACAAAGGAACTTCATCAAAATGTAAAAGAAGATTTTGTTTCTCTTTCAGAAGTTAAAAAATCAATTCTTTTAAAAGAAAGCCTTGAGTCTAAAATAGAAGAAAATCAAAGTTCTCTAGACAGCATGTCTGACGAAATATTTGAGTCAGAGCAAAAAATATCTAAAATAGAAAACTTTATTACTTCTTTTGATATTGATGATATAAAGGAAAAACATTCAGCCTCAAAAGAGCTAGTAAAGACGCTTTGGGAAATCGAAGGACACTTTAAGGCAGAAAATGCAGAACTAACCAACATGGAAAAATCTGTTAAAAAATTGTTAGAAGTCCCTTGCGGCGACAGTTTTCCAGATTGTAAGTTTATTAAAGATTCTCACAGAGACAAAAGAAAGATAGAAGAAAAAAGACTTAAAGTTAATAAACTACAGTCTAATATTTTGGATTTAAAGTCTGCATATAAGAAAATTCAAAAAGAAAACTACGAAGAGAAAATAGAAAAGTATAACGCGATTGTTGAGAAAAAGTCCCGCCTAATTTCAGACATATCTAATAGTAGAGTTCAGATACAGATACTTCAAAATAAAATATCTAATCTTGAAAAAGATCTTATTAAGGCCAAAAAATCTACAGAAGAGTTAGAATTAAGATTTAAATCACAAGATCAAGAAGACGACAAAAGCGGAATTAGTAGAATATTAGACATTAAAAAAGAAGACTTTAGAAAAAATGATCTGCAAAGAGTAAAACTAATTAAGTCTGTTGAAGCAACTAGACTTTCACTCTCTCAATCAATTAAGCAAAAAAAGAGATACGATGAGTTAAGTTCACAACTTAAAGTTCAAGATTTATTTATTCAGGCAACTTCTAAGAGAGGAATGCCTGTTCAAATAATCAATTCTTTACTTCCAAAAATTAATTTTGAAATATCTAAGATATTAAAAGGAGTTGTTGCTTTCACAGTTGTTCTTGAAGCTGATTTGGAATCTAATGCGATGGACGTATTTATTGACTATGGAGACTCAAAAAGAATAATTGAATTGGCATCTGGTATGGAAAAAATGATTTCTTCACTAGCAATTCGAGTCGCACTAATTAACATATCTTCGCTTCCTAAGACTTCAATGCTTATTATTGACGAAGGCTTTGGTACTCTTGATGAAACAAACTTAGAAGCTTGTGGTAGACTACTCCAGTCTCTTAAGAAATGGTTTAAAAATATTATAATTATTTCTCACATCGATGCAATTAAAGATGTTGTTGATCACACATTAGAGATAACTAAAACAGGCGTGGATTCTTATGTTAAGAGTATATAATATAAATGTAAATAGAGGTACCCAGAAGACTGCTGAAGACAACTTCTTTTGTGATATATGTGGTTTTATGTTATGCACACAGGAGGACTTTCAGATCAATTCTGAGTACTTCTGTTGCCATGAGTGTTATCTAACATTTGCAGAAAGTAGAAAAGAAAAATGGAAATCAGGATGGCGACCAAAAAAAGTTGACATTAACAAATACATTAAGCAAAGAAAACGTCTAATTACTATCAAAGGGAGAATTAAATGAATTTTCAAGACTACAATATCCTCAGTACTGTTATTAACGACACATTTGGCCAGTCATACGAAGCTGTACCTGGGTCGATGAAGTGCTCAGTTCAGATCACAGGCGAAGATCAGATAAAAATGACTTCGATGACTGTTGTAAACTTACTCACTAGATCAAACATGCAAGTTGCATCAAAAGAATCAGAAGCAGAACTTCAGAAGCTTACAAATGAGTGTCTAAAAAGAATAAAAAAAGATTTTAAAGCAGCATGCGGAAGAGCACTAAAGACAAAAAAAATCTCAAGCGATACTTCAGTAGAGTTAATTAATATGAATATTTACTCTGACAAAGGCACTGCTCTTGTAAGACAAGTTCACATGTTTGAAATAAGCTGAGATAAGTCCTATGTATCTTCGCAATGGCGAAATACAATAAACAGCTTCAAGTCAAAGAAATAATTAAATGTGGTAAAGATCCTAATTATTTCTTTAAAAACTACTTGAAAATTCAACACCCTGTCAGGGGTCTTATTCCTTTTGAAACATATGACTTTCAAGATGATTGCACAGAAGACTTTTTAGAAAATAGATTTAATATTGTTTGCAAGTCTAGACAGTTAGGTCTATCTACACTTGTTGCTGCATACGCAGTGTGGATGGCAATATTTCAAAAAGAAAAAAATATTCTTATTATTGCAACAAAATTAACTGTTGCACAAAATTTTATTACAAAGGTAAAGACTATGATCAAGTCTTTGCCAAAGTGGTTACTACTTCCTGATATCGTTGAAAACAATAAACAAAAAATAAGATTTAGTCACGGATCAGAAATTAAAGCAGTACCCACGTCAGAAGACGCAGGTAGATCAGAAGCATTATCATTGCTTATTGTAGACGAAGCTGCATTTGTTAGAAACTTTGATACAATCTGGACTGGTATTTACCCTACTATCTCAACAGGTGGTAGGGTTATTATTTTGTCAACACCCAATGGAGTCGGAGGTCAATATCACAAACTCTATGTTGATGCCGAGTCTGGCTTGAATGAATTTAATGCAATAAACTTACCATGGCAGGTTCACCCAGAGCGAGATGAAGAGTGGTTTGAAAAAACTACAAAAAACATGAATAAGCGGCAAATTGCACAAGAATTTCTCTGTGATTTTGCTACAAGTGGCGAGACATTTTTAGATAACAATACACTTGAATGGATAAGATCTTGTGTTCAAAAGCCTATTGAAAGAGCAGGCCTAGACAGAAATGTATGGATTTGGAAGTATCCGCTATCTTCTCATGACTATGTTTTGTCTGCTGATGTTTCAAGAGGTGACTCAAAAGACTTTTCAACTTTTCACATAATAGATACAAATGAAAATGAAATCGTTGCTGAATATAAAGGAAAGATTAGGCCTGATACTTTTGCAGAGCTTATTAACGAATTTGGTCTCAAGTACAATAAAGCACTTGCTTGCCCAGAAAACAATAGCTATGGTTACGCAACAATACTAAAATTACAAGAACTTCAATATCCTAAGATATATTATAGAAGAAAAAAGCAAGTTTATGTAGGCGATTATATTCCACCTGCTTCTGCAGATGTTGGTGGGTTTACAACGTCAGGAAAGTCAAGAGCAACAATTCTTGCTAAACTGGAAGAAATTTTAAGAAACAGGCAGTTAACATCGTACTCTTCTAGATTTTATGAAGAATTAAAGGTGTTTACATGGAATACTGGTAGAGCACAAGCTCGTTCTGGGTTTAATGATGATCTTGTAATGAGCCTTGCAATTGGTTCCTGGCTTATTGATGGTTCGTCTGACTACTCAAAATCGACCGCCGGTTTAAACGAAGCTATGCTTAGTTCAATATCAAAAAGTAATAGAAGCTATAATGATATACCTGAGCAGGTTTTTGCGCCAATAGGTGTTTATGGCGGAGGAAAAAATTCAAATCATGGTGGAAATACGAAGCAAGACCTAAATAAAACAAAAAATCGCAGTATGATACCACATGATTATATGTGGGTTTTAAAGTAGGAATTTTAAATGGCAGAAAGTAGATCAAATATATTTCAAAGACTTACACGACTTTTTAGGTCAGGACCGGTCGTTAAGCGAAATATTGTAAAAGCTGACGACAAATACACGTCATCAGCTTTTGAAATGTTTAGAAAAAATCAGAGCAAAGTTTATAGCAATGCTATGTCTGCGTATGGAACGTATGATAGGATGGCAAGATATTCAGATTTTAGTGAGATGGAGTATACTCCTGAAATAGGAAGTGCATTAGACATATACGCAGAAGAGACAGCATCGGCAGATGAAAATGGTAAAGTTCTTCATATCCATTCTGACAATGTAAAAATTAAACAACTGCTTGATGATCTTTTTTACGATACATTAAACGTTGAATTTAACATGACTTCTTGGATTAGAAACTTAGTTAAATACGGCGATCACTTTTTATTCAATGATGTGAGCCCAGAGCTAGGTGTCATTAATGCTTATCCGCTACCAATATCAGAAATTGAAAGAGAAGAGGGTTTTGACCCTAAAGATCCTATGGCAGTTCGTTTTAGGTGGGTAACACAAGGCAATCAAGTTTTAGAAAACTGGCAGATTTCACACATGCGTCTTTTAGGTAACGATGCTTTTATTCCATACGGCTCTTCTGTTTTAGAGCCTGCAAGAAGAATTTGGCGACAGTTAATCTTGCTAGAAGATGCAATGCTTGTTTACAGAATTGTTAGGGCACCAGAAAGACGTGTATTTAAGATTGATGTAGGCAATGTCCCTCCAGATGAAATTCCTGCTTACATGGAGCGTGCTCAATCATCACTCAAGAGAGCACCTATTGTAGACCAAGGTACAGGAAAAGTAGACTTAAGGTATAATCCACTCTCTGTCGATGAAGATTACTTTATACCTGTTCGAGGAAGTGAGTCTGGGACAGCTGTTGAGACTCTTGCAGGTGGTACAGTGGCAGGCGAGACTAACGATGTGGAATATATTCAGAAAAAGCTTTTTGCTGCTTTAAAAATACCAAAAGCTTATCTTGGGTACGACGAAGGACTAGGTGCAAAAGCTACACTTTCAATGGAAGACATTAGGTTTTCTAGAACAATTGCAAGAATACAGCGAACTGTGATTGCAGAAATGAACAAGCTTGCAATTATTCACCTGTACTGCAATGGATTTACTGACACTGACCTCTTAGACTTCTCACTTACACTTTCAAATCCATCAACAATAGCACAACAACAAAAACTTGAATTGTTTAGATCTAAATTTGAAACTGCCGCCGCGGCATTAGGCAACCCTGGACTAGTTGATAAGCGCTGGGTTCAAAAAAATATATTAAGACTATCAGATGATGAAATTGCTCAAATCAAGAAAGGACAAAAGCTTGACAAGATTACAGAACTTGAAATAGAGTCAACTCAAATTTCTCAAGCAGAAGGACCTTCAAATCCTATGCCGGGTGGCGCTCCGCCAGAGATTGAGCAAACTATTGATTTAGGCTTCGGTCCGCCGGCACCCGGAGAAGGCGCACTTTCTGAATCTGACTCTGTTGAAGACATAGGTGTACCAATAAGAATACAAAATAAAATAGATAGTGTTACTTCTATGCTTGCAGAAGAAGAGTCTAAAGATGAAATTCTTACAGATGATGAAAAGCGAGAAAAGCTTAAACACGAATATGAAGAAAAAAGAAGAAAGCATCAAAGAAAACAACACGCAGAGTTTGCAGAAGATTTTACTACAATGAGAAGAGATGCAGGATCTAGAAGACAAAATGATGTAACAGGAATGCCGAGAGAGATGGATAGTTTAAAATCTATGGGAAACCTTAAGTTTGAAGACATAAATATAGATGACTATTTAGATAATAAAATTATTCAAAATGCTCAAATGACCAACAATATAAAATCTACCTTATCTAGACTAGATAATACTTATGGAAAACCTAAAAAATTCACAGGCGTTATCTCTGAGAACAATTCATCAGGGGAAGAAGAATGAACATTAAACACAATAAAAAAAGAAATATTGGTGTTGTATACGAATTGCTAATTCAACACATTACAAGTTGCATTGTTGAGGGCGACAATAAGTCAGCAAAAATTGGAACAAGACTAATTGAAAAGCATTTTTCAAAAGAAAAAGAACTTTACAAAGAATTTAGATTGTTTAATGCACTTGTAAATTCAACAGTTAGTGATACACATATAGTTGCATCAATACTTTCAGAAGCAAAAAGAGCAGCAAGAAAAATTGACTATAAAAAACTTGAAAAAGAAAAATCAAATCTATTAAGAGATATTAACTACAAAATTAATAAAAAAGATTTTTTCTACCAGACAGTTTCAAACTATAGGCAATTAGGTTCAATACAAATAGCACTAAATGAATGGCGTAAGGACTCGCCGGACCTTGGGCGACTTATTGAATTTGAGAAAAAAATTGGAGAAAATCTTCTACTAGAAAAAACTAATAAAGATATAGTAGAAGTTAAAAACAATCTAGACGCTTCAAAGTCAGACAAGTTAATTCTTAAGCTAATGACAGAGAAAATTAACAAAAAGTATTCAAATCTTTCATCATCTGAGCGTGAAATTATTAGCAATTATGTTTTTTACTCTTCAAAAGAAGGCGACTACTTAAAATCTTATCTATCAGAAAAGAGAAAAGACGCTTTAAACCTTTTAGAAAACTTTGAAGACAAAGAAACAAATCAAATTTTGGTAGAAAAAGTAGGTAAAGTAAGAGACACTATTCAAAACATTAGTGAGCAAGAAGTTAATGACGAAACCGTTATTAAATTTTTAACTATTACAAAGCTAATTAACGAACTCACTAAACAGGAGAATAAAAATGGCTGATTTAAAAGTACTTAGAGAGTGGCTTCCTATTACATGTGACAAAGAAGTCATTAAGGAAAATAAAGAAAAGTATGGAAAAGTAATGCTAAAAGGTATTATTCAAAGAGCAAATACTTTAAACCAGAATGGCCGTGTTTACCCAAAATCAATCCTTCAAAGAGAAATTGAAAACTATCAAAAGCTAATAAGAGAGAATAGAGCACTAGGCGAATGCGATCACCCGGACTCTTCTGTTATTGAGTTAAAAAATGCGAGTCATGTAGTTAGAGAAGCATACATGCAAGGTGATGATGTCTACGGAACAATCGAAGTGCTTAACACTCCTAGCGGTAAGATTATTCAAGAATTAATCGAATCAGGAATTACACTAGGTATTAGCTCAAGAGGCGTTGGTTCTACATCTTCACAAGGAAATACACAGGTAGTCCAGGATGACTTTCAACTAATATGTTTTGACATGGTTAGCGAGCCATCAACCCCTGGAGCTTTTATGGGACTTCACGAAGGAAAAACAATCAAACCTAAAGAATTAAATAATTTCTTTAACAGGACAGACAGGATAGATAGAATTTTTAATGAAATTCTTACTTGGGGAAAAAATGAGCAAGATAAATAAAAAATTACTTAAATCTATTGTAAAAGAATGTCTAGTTGAAATATTAGCAGAAGGTCTTGTGCAAGGCCAGGCAACTCCTGTTGAAAAGAAAAGATCTTTAAAGGAAACTGTTGAAAACACAGGAAGGGCACTTGGCAAAAAAAGAATAGATCCTAGATTAGGTAGAATGAATGAGGTACAACAAGCAAATCTTCAAAAGCGAGGAAGTTATTTAGACCAAGTAAGCTTTGGACAAAATAATTCAAAGCAAGCTCAAGAAGAACCATCTCAAAATAGAGCTAGCAAGCTTATATCTAGTGTAACTAAAGATCCAATTATGAGCGAAATTTTTGCAGACACCGCTGCTTCGACACTAAAAAGACAGGGTGCAGCTGAAAGAGGCGGTTCCCGCGGAGGAGGTGTTTCTATGCCTGCTGATGAAGCGGCAAGAATCGTAGAGGCATCTGACCCTATGGAGCTTTTTGGAAGTTCTGCAGGAAAATGGGCTGAAATGGCATTTGCTCCAAAATTAAATAGATAAAAAATTAATTGCAATATATTTAGATTGCAAACATTTTCTGGAGCCGCTATGTCTAGACCCACAAAGCTTACAAAGTCAGTATTGAAAAGAATTATCAATGAAGAACGTCAAAAAATAATTGACCAAAAGAAAAAGATTAAAAACATAAAGCACTCAAAAGACATTAAGCGCCTTTATGAACTCAGAAAAGAATTAAAGACATTGTTACAGTTGAAAAAAGAACAAAAATTTCTTTTTGAAAGAATTAAAAAAATTCAAAAAAGAACAAAAGTAATCTCAAAAAAGATTAAGGAGTAACAATGGCTGAAAAAGGCGATATATTAGTAGAACCAAAAATCGTAACTGCTGGAGGGCTAGGTAGAAGGTTTTCTGACAATTACACATCTGCTTACCCGTCATCACCAATATACGCAGGAGATATGACAGATGATGCTATTAGGCAAGTTTGGGCAGATGGAGTACAGTCAGAAGATCCAACTGATGCATTTGATGCGTACGGTTCGCCAGTTGCAAGCGGCGATGGAAACAGGTTTGATAGCTTTAATGTCGATTTTACTGGCACAACAGAAGATCCTGTACCTGATGTTGGTGGCAACACAGAAACTTTCGATGGAAAGGCTTTTGGTGACGGCCAAGGTGCCCCTACAACACCGTATATTCCGCCTTTAACATCCCCTGGCCCTGGGTCGCTATCTGCAACAGACCAGCCTGCCTTTACAGGAGCAACTCCAGACGCAGCACTTCAGTCTGAATTTGGATCTGGGTTGGGTGGTCTAGCTTCACCTCACGAAACGTCACCTGAGATTGCAACACAAGACACAGTTACTGCTCTAATTTCTGGCAGATCATACGCAACCTCAGCAGGTTAAACGGATATTTATGAGTTATGAATCTACCATAGGCATTGCAAAGGCTCACGATGGAAATGTCTCTCGTGGTTATGGTAGAATTTCAACAGGTCATCCTGCACAAGGTGCAACTCAAGGCCAATCTAGACCCATGTATCAGTATCCTGAACTAGGTGAAAACGAAGAACTTGATCCTGACATAGACATACTTGATGATCTAGATACAGACATAATTGATGCAATTCATGCTGTAACTGACACTGAACTATATACAAACCCTAATAGATCTGGTCGCGCTGACAGAGGGTCTTTGACAGGTAGAAACATGGCAATGGAAGGTATGTCAGAAGAGTTTGAACATACAACTACTGCTGTTAGGGGTTTGTCGCCTAGAATAACTTATCGTCAAAAAGGTCCAACAGGTACAGTACCTAGAAACAATAAAGGACCAGCATTTGGTGCTCAATCAACAGCACAGTATATTCGAAGCGCTCCTGGTAGAAAAGGAGGCACTCATTTTGGTACTGCTAGAGCTCCACTTCCTAGACATGACGAATATGATGAAAACATATTTTCTCTAATGGATTTAAAAGATCCAATGGAGCGATCTTTTTTAAATCAGCAAAAAAGAGTCAACAAAATTAAAAACATGGTCAATTTAATTGAAAAAGAATAATTAAAAAGAACATTAGCAAAAAACAGCTATATTTATTAAGTTTAAGAGGTAATCAATGTCAAACAAAATTTTTGAAGAAGCGATTGCGGATGCAAAAAAACTAAGAGAAGTTGCAGAAGAAAATGCTAAAAAAGCAATTCTTGAAGCAGTTACTCCAAAAATTAGAGAATTTATAGAGTCTGAGCTTATTGAAGGCAAAGAGGAAGAAATCGAAGAAGATGCAGAAGAACTAGATGAAGGTTCTGATGTTGAAGAAGAGATTACCCTTGATGAGGTTTCACTTAAAAAGCTATCTACTCTACTCGGTGTTGATATTACAAGCCAACTTGCAGATAAAAATACAAAATCTGCAATATCAGAATCAACAAGAGACGCTTTCGACATGTTAGACGAAAGACAGAAGAAAGACCTTAAGAAATTGGCAAATAAAATTAACAGTAGAAAAAGAACTTTGTCTTCTGCTACCATAAATAATAAAGAATCGAATTTAAAGGAGAATTCACCAATGAAAGATAAGTACTATGAAGTAGATCTCAAGGCTCTAAGAGAAGCTGTTGAGGCAGAACTTTCAGAAACCCTCTATGAAGATGAAGGTGCTGATGAAGGTTCTGATCATGATGTTGAAGAGGCGAGTCTTGAAGAAATGCTTCAGGAGCTAAGACTTGTCTTGGATTTAGGCGAAGATATTGAAGAAGACCAAATCCCTGAAGAACTTCGCGGAATGCTAGAAGACGACGACGAAGATGAAGAAGAAGTCGAACTAGCTGACGATGATGCAGAAGAAGCCGAAGAAGCCGAAGAAGAAGGCGAAGGTGAAGAAGATGCAGAAGCAGAAGTTGATTTTCAAGCACTCGCTGAAATGATGTATGAAGAAGAAGATGCAGATGAGATGGTGGAAGTCGATGAAGCCGTTCTCGCTGAAGAAATTCTTCGAATTAGAAAAATGGTCCGCGAAGGGAAAATGGATCACCAGTTTGGTGGCAAAGGCGAAGGTAAAGCCGGCGTCGCAGGATCCTTTGGCGGAAAAGGCACCGGAAAAGCCGGTGTCAAAAAAGCTTTTGGTGGTGGATCAGAAGGACAAGATGTCTTTACCAACCCACCTACCTTAAACAAACTAGCGGAGGCATTCCGCACAGAGCGCCGCAAAAATCGTGCGCTTGATGAGAAACTGAAGAAATACAGAAGTGCTGTTGATACTCTTCGTGAACAGTTGGAAGATCTCAATCTTTTTAATGCCAAGTTGCTTTACGTTAATAAGCTTCTTCAGAATAAGAACCTTAACGAGTCTGAAAAGAAATCCGTTATCAAGGCGCTTGACGAAGCTAACAGTCTTAGAGAGGCTAAGTCATTGTACAAGTCTCTAACCGAGACATTTACTCGTGGTGGAAAAAAGACTCTTGCTGAGTCAAGAAGCCGTGGGTCTTCATCCAGACCAACAACCTCTTCAGCACCTAAGGGCGGAGCTCCCGAACTTGACCGCTGGCAGAGACTTGCAGGTCTAAAATAAACTGTTCACAAATATAAACGACATAATTTAAATTATAAAGGAGTTAAAACATGTCACGTTCATTCACTTTAAATCAGCTTACTGAAGGCATTCGCGACCGCGATATTGGCGCCGAAAGTAACAGACTGATGGAGAAGTGGACCCGCACAGGTCTGCTTCGTGGTCTCGCCGACACAGGTCGCGAAACCATGTCACGCCTTCTCGAAAACCAGGCAGCCCAGGTTCTTCGCGAAGCAAACGTTCTTGGTTCAGGCGGAAGCGCTGGTGCCATCGACGGTTTCTCAAACATTGCATTCCCGATTGTTCGTAGAGTTTTCGGCGGTTTAGTTGCAAACGAACTCGTTTCAATTCAGCCAATGAGCCTTCCTTCTGGTCTGCTCTTCTACCTCGACTACACCTACGGCTCAGACGTTGGTGGTGACGATACGCTCGCTGCTTCACCTGATCTTGCTGGTACAGATGCTACCTTCAACAAAGGCGACTCACTCTACAACAACCCAGCAGGTAAGTCAATTCGTACAGGTTCTGATGCGGTCGGTGGTCAGTACGACCTCGTCGGTTCATCATACTCGCGCGTTCATAAGGGTGTTGTATTAAAAGCTGCAGAAGACGTCTTCAACGGCGCTTTTGGTGGTGCTTCAGCTCAGTCATGGACTGCAGGTTCTACATCTGTTAACGTTACAACAAGCGGTTCAGACGGAAAACTACTTCAGTTTGACCCTCAGGTTGTTCAGCACATTACAGACGGCACATTCGGGTATCAGTTCTTAGTCATGTCAGCTTCAAAGCTTATTGATTCAACAAGTACATACAGAGTAGATTCTACTGCTATTAAGTCAATTGCTCTATTCTCTGATGCAGGCATTACAGGATATACAGTTCCTGGTTCTGATATGCAGGGTGGAAGTGGCATTCTTAACGTTCGTCGCTTAAACCAGCTCGGTACAATGTCTGGTGCACCTAGCAATGTTTCATTCACACCAAACCCTCTTGTCGGTGTTTCAGCCACTGATTTAAGTTCAGGTGTGCTTTTTGTCATGCAGGGCGCTGCTGCTGACCTTGAAAACGTTTCAACCGCTCTTAATCTCACAGCTTCTTTTGCTGTAGGTGATCAGGTTGAAGCTGCTGGTGGCACCGGTGGAACACTTACCATTCCGACCTTCGAGTCAGATTTTGGTTCTTCACCACAGCCTGTCATCCCTGAAATTGACATCAAGATTGAGTCAATTGCTGTTACAGCTACCACACGTAAGCTCCGTGCTCGTTGGTCTCCGGAACTCGCACAGGATCTTAACGCTTACCACAGCATGGACGCCGAGGTTGAGCTTACTCAGATCCTTTCAGAGCAGATTGCTCTTGAAATCGACCGCGAGATCCTTAACGACCTGCTCGTCGAAGCTCGTGGTGCTAACTTCTACTGGAGCAGAAGCCCCGGTAAGTTCGTTAACAAGCGCTCTGGTGCTGCTGTTCAGCTTGCTTCAACACTCGCAACCGGTCCCCAGTTCACTGGTACCGTCCGCGAATGGTACGAGACTCTTGTCGAGACCATTATTGATGTTGCTAACGAGATCCACAGAAAGACCCTTCGCGGTTCAGCTAACTTCCTCGTGTGTTCACCTGAAGTTGCTACAATCTTCGAAGCTTCTGTCCTCTACAAGCCTTCAATCAAGATTGACGGTCAAGGCCAGGTCGGTGCAGAGTTCACACTCGGTGCTGCTTCAATCGGTAGCTTAAGCAACCGATTCACAGTCTACAAGGACCCATACTTCCCACGCAACAAGATTCTTGTTGGTTACAAGGGAGGTTCATACCTTGAGACCGGTTACGTTTACGCTCCGTACGTTCCGCTAATTGTCACTCCGACAATCTTCGCGCCTGAAGACTTCACACCCCGCAAGGGCGTGATGACTCGTTACGGCAAGAAGATGGTTCGCGCTGACTTCTACGGTACAATTACCTGCCTCGACATGGACATTATCTGATCTTTAATTAGATAATGTCTTTAAAGGCACCCTTCGGGGTGCCTTTTTTGTTTTTCACTTATAATTTTTAAAATAGTTTTCTATAATAAGAAAATAAGGAGCTTAAATGCTAATTGACGAAAATGATATGGAAAAAGAACCCTCAGGCCAAGGTGAGATTGTCGGTATTGCAATGATACCACCCGGAGAAATGGATCCGGATGAAGGATTAAGACTTCAACTGCTTATGCTTTCAAAAGAAATTCTTTTAGGAAAAGCAGCAATGCGTTGGGAAACACACAAGCAGTACGCAGACGTTGAAGTTGGCGAAATTATAAACGAAGCTCAAAGAATGTTTGAGTTTGTCAAGGGCCCTAATGAAAGTTAATTTTAAAAAGCTGCACCCGAATGCCAAAACACCTCACTACTCTTTAGAAGGTGATGCATGTTTAGACTTATATGCAGCGTGGCAAAAAATAGATGATTTAGGTAACCGAGTATACGGTACAGGAATTGCAATGGAAATACCTAGAGGTCATGTAGGATTATTGTTTCCAAGAAGCTCTATATCAAAAACAAATTTAAGCTTAAGAAACAGCGTCGGTGTGATTGATAGCAATTATCGAGGCGAGATAATGTTAAAGTTTCTTGATTTAGAAGAGATGGGTGACCTACCAGGGTATCTCCCGGGCAATAAAATCGGCCAGATCATGATAATTGAAAGACCTGAAATTCAACTTGGAGAAGTAGCAAAGCTTTCAGATTCTGTGCGCGGTGAAGGCGGCTTTGGGTCTACAGGAAGTTAAGCCAGGCATACCTTGACCGATTATCTAAATACGTCATGTCTTTTTGCATTGCGTATGCTTCTTTTTCAAAAGGAATATCGTAATATGCCTGATCTTTATCTCTGTTCTTGACAAAGCTCTTGAGCCAATAAAAGCCGTAAAGTATATAAAAACCTACAACCAATAACTCCACCTGTTGACGCAGGTGGATTTTTTCATGGTTGATTGTGACTTCGTTTCCTTCATCTCTAATAAACACAAAAGGCCATAGTGCTATTGCATAAACATCTATGACAATTGATGCCCACTTAGGAACTTTGCTGTTTTTTATAATCATTTTAACTCCAGAAAATTAGTAATCAACATTATACTTATACACGAGTCATTCATTTTATTGGAGGAACAGATGGCAAGGAAAAGTACAAGTACAGGAT